>JGI20151J14362_10000330_pt1 | contig 35283 bp, 36 predicted proteins | sample COG_01_FD_14362 | JGI IMG/M metagenome (IMG submission 14362)
TTGATTTGAATTGTGATCTTGGGGAATATCAGTCTTCTTTTGAGGAGCGTAAAGAAGTCGCGATAATGCCACTCATAAGCTCAGCTAATATTGCATGCGGACTGCATGCGGGAGACGACAATTCCATACGGACAACGATACGACGAGCATGGGAATTTGGCGTTGGTATTGGAGCTCATCCATCGTTTCCAGATCGAGAAAATTTTGGCCGGAAAGCCATGGTTTTGCCTGAAGCCAGGTTAAGGGAAATCGTTTTCCGCCAGATAGAGGAATTTGCTAATCACGCGATTGCATGTGACGTTAATATGACTCATGTTAAAGCGCATGGTGCAATGTATAACATGGCCGCTACCGATCTTAGGATAGCTTCAGTGATTTGTGAGACGGTCGCTAAGTTTGATCCTGAAATCCTAATCTTTGGCCTTGCGAATTCGCATTGGGTTATTGCAGCCGAGGGCGCAGGGTTGCGCATTATTGAGGAGGGATTCTCTGATCGACGCTACCTCTCAAGTTCTGAACTCGTTCCAAGAGTAGAGAAGAATGCGTTGATAACGGATATTGCTGAGTCAGAAAAGCAGGTACTCAAAATGGTTCGTCAGAATTTAGTTACGAGCCTAGATGGTATTGATCATCACTTAGTACCAGATACTATTTGTATACATGGGGATAGCCCTGAAGCCTATAGTATCGCAAAAAATCTGAGATCATCCCTAGAGCTGCAAGGGATACAGATTTCGTATCCTGAGCGCTCTGATCATTAAATTCCGATAAACGTCTGAGTTTAATTAAGCCGATTTTTTGTAATACTGGATCCTTTGATTTATACGGATTGAACAAATGGTATCAACTTGAAAATATGGGACCTCAAAATGTTAAGTAAATCATATGTCCAATGGGTATTATTATTTTTGTTGGTAATTTTTATATCGCCGAATTTTTCAATCGCGGAGGAGCCTAAGGAGTCGAGGTCATTAGATAGTTCCAAAAACTTAGATCCGGGTCGGCCTAAAACGCGTTTTTTTGTGCGGTCTGAGTTTAGGGAAGATGAGGTAGGTAATGAAGTCTCGATTATTAGTCCCTTGTACGACTTTCCCCTAAATAACGAATGGTCCGTTCGACTTCAAGCTCCAGTGGTTTCGCGTAATCCCTCCCTCGTTGGACGCACTGAAACAGGTATGGGCGATATAACGATGCGTATCGCTAATAAAACGTTTGCAAACGAAGGAGGAGCGACATGGTTTTTAGCGTTAGACACAACATGGGACACTGCTTCTGACGCCACTCTGGGAAAAGGGAAGAATCGAGCAGCGCCAACCATCTTTGGTTTTATAAAGTTACCAAAGTTAGGAATTCTCGCTTTTCCTCAGATACAGACTTTTATTACATTAGGTGGCGATGACAATCGAACAGACGTAAATTTCACTTCGGTTAAGTTCCCTTTTATAAAAAAAATGCCAGACCGTTACTATCTTTTTGTGGATCCGTTTGTGGCATGGGACCACGCACGTGATGAGCAATCAACAGGAACGCTAGATCTGGAAGTGGGTCGTTTTGTAAATCCGTCCATGATGCTGTACGCAAGGCCAGGCACTACGTTATGGGGCGATAACTCCGCTTTTTCATTTAAGTACAATATAGAAGTTGGATTTAGATTGTTCTTATAACAGCCACTTAAGTGAGTGATGTTAATTTTGGTTCGGATACTTTTGGTGTGTAAACTGTGAAAATTGGTTTGGTAATCATTGGCGATGAGATTCTTTCTGGGCGCCGGAAGGATCGGCATTTTGAGAAGTCTATAGAAATATTACATGCACGTGGATTGAAAAATGAGTGGGTTATTTATTTACCCGATAGTCCCGAGCTTTTGAGGAGTACATTTCAACGTACCTTAGCCTCCGGAGATGCTGTTTTTAGTTTCGGTGGGATTGGGGCAACGCCTGATGATTACACCAGACAGTCTGTGGCTGACGCGCTCGAGTTAGACCTGGTGATTCACCCTGATGCTAAGCTAGAAATAGAAGGCCAGTTCGGCCATGACGCGTACCCAAATAGAATCAAAATGGGTATGTTTCCGAATGGCTCCAGAATCATTCCTAATGAATTTAATCGTATTCCAGGTTTCAGTATCAAACAGCATCACTTTTTACCAGGATTCCCATCTATGGCATGGTCGATGATGGAGTGGGTTTTAGATAACGAGTATATAGAGCATCATGTGATGGATCGTGATATTGAACGATCAGTTCTTATATTTGATGTGCCTGAGAGCTCTCTAATCCCATTGATGGATGAATGCCTTGGCAAATATCCGGGATGCAAAGTGTTTAGTCTTCCGACTCTCACTGCAGAGCGTTTGCGTCGCGTAGAGTTGGGTGTGAAGGGGGCTAAAGCAATAGTAGATGAGGCGTTCATTCACCTTCAAAAAATGGTCAGTCGTCTTGAATGTGAGTGGAATGAATTGCCGCCTCGGCTTTAACGTTGCTGCCCTCGTAGCGTATGCTGGATACCTTCCAGTTCTCAACAGCCCAGTTCATAATATCGCTCGGATTTTGCGTTCGAAGTTCGCTCGGGGGCGATTGCGATAGAAAAGTTAACGCGTTGAATAGTGTCGAACTCGCCAATGCTATTTTTATTGGGTCAGCTTTATTCTGCTTTGATAGTTTTTTTCCTTCTTTATTTCTAACTATGGGTAAGTGAAGAAATTTAGAATTTGTAAGTCCAATTATTTTCTGAAGTTTAGCTTGCTTCAGGCTCGAAAGCAGTAAGTCCTCTCCTCTAACCACATGCGTGATGCCTGAGTAGTGATCATCCAAAATACTTGCTAAGTGGTAAGACGGAGTTCCGTCTGGCTTGAAGAGAACAAAATCACCAGACGACTTACACAGGTCGTTAGTGATCAATCCTAATGCGAGGTCATCTATAGATGCTGAGCACGGTGTAGGTAGTTTGATCCGGTAGCTTCTTATAGGTTTATTTTTAGATGAATGAGTCTTGCAATACCCACTGTATATCCATTCATCACCGTTAAGAGTTGAATGTTTTCTAATCGTCTGTCGACTGCAAACGCAAGGATATATATCAAGCTCTTTTATTAATTTTTTTCGCCAATGGGTATAGATGTGTTTCTGCTTACTTTGGTAGATCGGTTCGTCATCCCAAAAAAGTGCATAACTGTCCAACGTGTCAAGAATATTTGAGTGCGCACCTTTTACGACTCGTTCTTGATCTAGGTCATCAAGACGGATTAGCCATTTCCCTTTTTTAGACCGAGCGTCACAGTAACTTCCAACTGCGGTGACAAGTGATCCAAAATGAAGCGGGCCCGATGGAGTTGGCGCGAAACGTCCAACATACATTTTTTTAGTTATTGACCTTGAGTGCGTATAGTGCGCACTGACATCAAAAGAAAAGTGAAAAGGAGAAGAGACAAAACCAGTTCACCGAATGCCATCAGTTGAAATAAACCCGCCTCAGCGTAAGAGCGAACCACTCCTTCTATGAAATACGGAAATACTAAAAGTACTGCATATTGGTATGCGCGCAGAGTATTTCGTAACATTCCGGTTAATGGAAGGATGATTGGGATGCACTTGAGGATTAACCAGGAGCCATCCGGATTCAATGGCGCGATATATCCCTCCCAAGCTAGGCACCATAGGCTCATCAGAATGATTCCACCACTTGAAAAGAATTGGTGAGTACGCATTAATTGAGGAAGCTATTCGTTTTTTGGTTTAGTTTCATCGCGATTGAGGCGAGGTGTTTACCTTGCGCGATACAAAGGGACTTTTCTTCTGCTGAGATCGCCCGCTCTCCATCTTGACCAGCGAAGTGACTGGAGCCATAAGGCGTGCCACCGGTCACTGTTGTGTGCAGTTCACGTTCTGAATATGGGATTCCGGTTATGACCATTCCGAGATGAATTAAGGGAAACATCATCGTTGCTAATGTAATTTCGTGACCGCCATGCATTGAGGACGCTGAGGTGAATACTGTCGCTGGTTTTCCGACAAGATCTCCAGCGTGCCAAGTACCTCCAAGTTGATCGATGAAGTATTTCATAGCCGAAGACATGTTTCCAAAGCGCGTTGGGCTGCCCAGCGCTAGTCCAATGCAAGTGCGCAAATCATCAATTTCCACATATGGTGAGCCTGCTTCAGGAATTACCGATTCAGTCTTTTCGGTCGTAGCAGATACAGGTGGAACTGTCCTCACGCGTGCAGTGACACCTGGTACCATTTCGATTCCTCTCGCAATGAGCCTGGCCATTTGTTGGACGCTGCCATTTCGGGAGTAATACAACACTAGTATTTCGGGCATTATAAATTTGATTATGTCTTAATTAGTTTTTTTTGTGTAACTCACCAATGATTGCGTCTACAATCCCATCGCAGGCGATCGAAGAAGTTTCGCCAGTCAATCGATCTGTCCACTCAAGCTGCCCGTCGTTAATTCCGCGATCCCCCACAGTCAATCTATAAGGGATCCCGATTAATTCAAGGTCTGCAAACATAACGCCGGGTCTTTCTCCACGATCGTCAAGTAACACCTCTATGCCTGCCTCTTTGAGCTTGGTCTCCAAATCATTACAAAAATTCCTAACCAATTCGCTTTTTTTATAACCGATTGCTGCGATCCCTAACTTATATGGTGCGATAGACTCTGGCCATATAATCCCTTTGTCATCATGACCTTGTTCTATAGCTGCTGCAACTATTCTTGACACGCCTATTCCATAGCACCCCATCTCGGTAGGTTTACTTTTTCCATCCTTATCGAGATATTGACATTTTAGGAGCTCGGAGTACTTTGTCCTGAGTTGAAAGATATGGCCAACTTCGATTCCTCTGCAGATTTCTAGCGTCCCGTTGCCATCTGGACTCAAATCTCCTGAAATCACGTTTCGGATATCTGCAACCTCTGTATTGTTTTTTATATCTCGGTCAAAGTTGACGCCAGTTAGATGGTAGTCTCTCTCATTAGCGCCACAAACAAAATTCACCATTAATTGAGCTGCACGGTCACTGATAATCCGAATATTCGAATCGATATTCACAGGGCCTATAAAACCAATCGGAGACCCCAAATAGTTTTGAACTTCCTCATCCGTCGCAAAACGAAATTCATTCATACCGTCAATTTTTGATAATTTGATTTCATTGAGTTGGTGATCACCTCTAATGAGAATTAGAACAAATTCATTGTTCGCAACTAGCGCAAGGGTCTTTAAAATATCTGACGTTGATTTTTTAAGATGAATCGCTACGTCCTCACATGTTGTCGCTTTTGGAGTTGATATTTTTGTTAAAGAATCCATACTTTGCGGTTCAATATCTTGTGGTGCCACTGCTTCGGCTAATTCAATGTTTGCGGCATAATCGGACTCAGGGCAGTACGCAATTGCATCTTCTCCAGAGTCCGCTAAAACATGAAACTCATGTGATCCAGTCCCCCCAATTGCGCCTGTATCTGCTGCAACTGGGCGGTATTTGAGGCCTAGGCGTTCAAATATTCGGCAGTAGGTGTCGAACATGTTTTGGTATTCGCGCTCTAAGTCATCAAAGTCAGTGTGAAATGAATACGCATCCTTCATCAGAAATTCTCGCGCACGCATTACTCCAAATCGTGGACGAATTTCATCCCTAAATTTGGTTTGAATTTGGTAAAGATTAATGGGGAGCTGGCGATAGGACTTGATATCTTGTCGTGCGATGTCTGTGATGACTTCCTCGTGGGTGGGCCCGAAGCAGAAATCACGATCATGTCGGTCTTTAATTTTAAGCATTTGCTCACCGAAAATTGCCCATCGCCCAGATTCTGTCCAAAGTTCAGCTGGCTGAATTGCGGGCATAAGTACCTCGAGTGCACCCGCTCGTTCCATTTCCTCCCGAATAATATTTTCCACTTTTTTAAGAACTCGAAACCCTAATGGAAGCCATGAATATAAACCCCCACCGAGTTTCTTGATAAGCCCGGCTCTGAGCATCAATCGATGTGAGGTAAGTTCGGCTTCGGTTGGGGCTTCCCTTAGCGTGTTTAGAAAAAATTGAGTTAGACGCATTTTTGGATAATGATAATTATGTGTTCACGAAGCTCTTATTCTATCTCGATGAAAAAAAGTTATGTGATTAAACCACCCGTACAATAACTGATTACTTTAGGTGTTTAGGTCAATATGTTAAGAAAATTAAATCTATTTCGTAATTCACGTATCGACTCTGAGGTGGAGGTTAGCGAATCTCGGGGTGTTCGGAGTCTATACCTGGGAAGTCGCACAGTGCAAAGCTCTATGAGTCTAGTCCACCCCAATGACCTGATTCTCGATTACACGAAAGCTATGATGTCATTTATGCTTTTTCATGCTCGAGTTCGTTCAGTGGCTTGTATTGGTTTGGGTGGAGGCTCAATACCCAAATTTATCTGGAAAATGCTTCCCGAGATAGATATTTGTGTTATCGAGAATTCTCAGCAAGTTATAAATGTTGCGCGTCAGTACTTTTTCCTGCCTGAGGACGACGATAGATTGTCGGTGATTTATTCAGATGGTATGACTTGGATCGATAGCGCTGGAGAATACGACGTCATTATGCTGGATGCTTTTGACGGTTCTGGGGTGCCTGCTGGCTTTACCGAAGACGAATTTATCCAAAAAATAAAAAATCACCTGACGCAACAGGGTATTTACATACAAAATTTATGGTCAAACGACCCAAAATTAAAATCTAGAATCAAGCAAATTGAGGCATCGTTTGATCAAATCGCATTGATTCCAACGCCCAAGGGCGGGAATATTGTTGCGCTTGCTTTTTGTAAGGAACCAACCGCTGCTCATATGGCCAGCATCACTAAATTGTCACGAGAGTTAAGACAGTCCTTGGGCCTGGATTTTGATGACATGGTCCAGCGTATGCGGTCTTTTCAATCGTCACAGGCGAAAAAACTTTTCACTTGATGAACTAGATACGTCATAAGTATGTAAAAATAGATCTATTGTTGGCTTTGACGGGGGTTTTGATCATGATTGATCGAGATGGATACCGTCCGAATGTGGGTATTATTATCTGCAACAAACGTAATGAGGTTTTTTGGGGCAAGCGTGTGCGGGAGTATGCATGGCAATTTCCGCAAGGTGGGATACAAGAAGGGGAGTCGCCTAAAGAGGCGATGTACCGAGAGCTGGACGAAGAGGTCGGGCTCGAGCCTCATCACGTGAAGATTATCGGACGGACAGATGGGTGGTTACGTTACGATGTGCCTCGGCAGTTCGTGCGCCGCGATACTCGTTCGACTTATAAGGGACAAAAGCAAATATGGTTTTTATTACGTTTAGTTGGAAGAGACAGCGATGTGTCGTTAAGAAAGTCTAAAGATCCTGAATTTGATGCTTGGAGATGGCATTCGTTCTTCATTCCATTAGATACGGTCATTGAATTTAAGCGAGATGTCTATAAACAGGCCTTGATTGAACTGGCGCCGCATTTAAAGTTAAAACTTCCACGAACTTATCAATGATGTACTTCATTTTTTATTGATTACGAATATCTAAGATAATCTTTCCGATATGCTGACTTGACTCCATAAGGCTGTGAGCTTCAGCAGCATTTTGGAGCGGAAATGATTTAAAGATCAAAGGCTCAATAACTCTAGATGCAAGTAATGGCCAAACTTTTTCTCGAAGTGATACGGCTATCTTTGATTTGAATTTAGTAGAGCGTGGTCGCAGCGTAGAACCTGTAATCGTGAGTCGCCGTTTGAGAATATCAGTCATATTGAGATTAGTTTTAACGCCGCCTAAAAAGGCAATAATCACAATTCGCCCGTCATCTGCGAGGCATTTTAAATCGCGATGTATATATTCACCTGCCACCATATCGAGGATTACGTCCACGCCCTTGTTATCGGTTAGTGCCATAACACGTTCGGCGAAGTCTTCACTTCTGTAGTTAATGGCCTGAGTTGCGCCGATAGCCTCGCAGGCGCGACACTTCTCATCGGATCCAGCCGTCACAAAGATCTTGCGGTTTAAAGCGCGACATAGTTGAATGGCTGTAGTCCCAATGCCGCTTGACCCGCCATGAACGAGGATGGTTTCTTTCTCAGCAAGTTTTGCTCGGTCAAATACATTTGACCAGACCGTGAAGTAAGTTTCTGGAAGGGAGGCGGCCTCGCGATAAGTTAGTCCTTTAGGGATAGGTAGGCATTGTGATTCAGGTGCGTTTACATATTCTGCATAGCCACCGCCGGCGACAAGCGCGCAAACAGAATCGCCAACGTTCCAGTCAGTTACTTGAGCCCCCACTGAAACAATAATCCCAGACACTTCTAATCCAGGTATGTCAGTTACTCCTGGCGGAGGTGGGTAGAGTCCAGTCCTTTGCATCACATCAGGACGATTAACTCCCGCCGCATGTACGCTAATTAAAACTTCATCCTCTTTGATGTGAGGTAGAGGTCGTTGTTGGATCTTTAAAACCTCAGGTGCCCCCGGTTCTGTGATCTCAATGGCTTGCATGGTAGCTGGTAACGACTGCATCGCTTTTCCTGACATTTATAAAGAGTTATCTGACTATTACTGTAATGATTTTACAGATTAGATAAGATCATGGTGAATACTTGATTAAAAACTCGAATTTCTCGGAGGTAAAGATTGATGGATTATTGTTCACTTGGAAGTAATCAACTTAGTGTCTCCAAATTATGCCTTGGTACTATGACCTTTGGCGCTCAAACTGATCGTAATGAGTCGAAACGAATTGTATCCTCAGCGAAAGATCACGGTGTAAATTTTATCGATACCGCGGACGTGTACGTGCAAGGTGAGTCAGAGCGTATTGTTGGAGAGCTTATTAAGTCATCGAGAGATTGGTGGGTTCTAGCAACCAAAGCGGGACAAAAGCTAGCTGAATTGCCTAATCAAGGTGGGCTTTCTAGGAAGTGGCTTACAAAATCCGTGGATGAAAGTTTAGTCAGATTGGATACGGATTATATCGATATATTTTATCTGCACCGAGATTATGAGCCGACATCGTTGATCGAGGCTGTTACGACAATGGGAGATATGATTCGTTTGGGAAAGATTCGTCATTTTGGGATATCAAATTTCCGAGGATGGAGAATAGCCGAGGTCCTGATGTTGTGCAAAGAATTTAGTGTGCCTCCGCCGATTGTATGTCAACCTTACTATAACGCTGTCAATCGGATGCCGGAGGTTGATATTTTGCCCGTTTGTAAACGATTCGGCTTAGGTGTCGTCCCGTTTAGTCCGATTGCGCGAGGAGTATTAACTGGAAAATATCACGTCGGCCAGGAACCCAGTGAAGGCACAAGAGCCGGTAGGAAAGATAAGCGCATGATGGAAACTGAGTTTCGCAAAGAATCTATCAAACTCGCCAAAGATTTTGTTGACTATGCGAGGAAAAAAGGCATCACGCCGGGACAACTTGCGGTTGCTTGGGTTTTAGCCAACCCCATTGTGAATAGCGTGATTGGCGGACCAAGAACCTTGGAGCAGTGGGAAGACTATTATGGCGCTTTAAATGTAGCAATCGATGCCGATGACGAGCAATTTGTTGATAAGCTGGTCTCACCAGGCCATCCGTCGACTCCGGGTTATACAGACCCACAGTTTCCCGTAACTGGTCGGCCTGCCTAAAGGTTGACCGTACGTTGAATGCTATTCATCTGGGCTAACTAAAAACCGGGAATTCTTTGAATCTATATCGAAGTACTTGTTCATGAGATTCTAATCCCAGCCAACCGCTTATCGCGGTCGCATAAACCTGCCTAAAGTCCGTCGTGTGTTGCATATTGCCGTCGGTAAGCGCAGTCAGACTTGGGAGGTCGCCATAATGACCACCATTAACTGAATTTCCGATCAGATACATATTGTTTGCTGTTCCGTGATCCGTGCCTAAATTTGTATTTTCAGCAACCCTCCGTCCAAACTCGGAGAACACGAGCATTACTACGTCGTCGGCGCGACCAATACGTTCCATATCACTGAAAAATCCCGATACCGCGTCAGAAAAATAAGTTAATAGTCGTTGGTGTAGGTTGGGTTGTTGTACGTGGGTATCAAAGGCATTACGTCTAAACGATGTGTAATAAAGACGGGTATTCATATCCGCGTTGATCAAGGCTGCTATTTTGTTTAAGTCTAACGGCGCGATACCATAATCAATCGGTGTACTGTAATTTTCGCACGCTGATCTGACCTTCTCCGACGCTTGCCTGGCACTCTTCGCTAACTCTAAAAGTCGTCTCTGCGCTTGTGAGCTGTTACTAGTTGCGACGCGGTCTTTATCTAGGAGTGGCCTCGAGTTAAATAAGCCTTTACGTCCAAACTCCTTTGGGTCGTCAAAGACAACTGGGACGTGATTTTTAGCGACTACCGCCAAAGATTGAGTGGCATCCACATTAACTAAATAATTGGCCGTTACATTGGGGTCTAGGGCATCGGCAAGGCGACCAACCCAGCCCAAGGACTCTCCACTGTTCGGCGCTGCAGTTTGCCAATATGCCATGGATGTAAAGTGTGAGTATGAAGGTTGGTCGTAGCCACATCCGTGAAATACAGCCATTTTCCCATCCTTAAATAGACGCTCCATACCTGACATGTCTGGATTAAAGCCGAAGTGGTCGTCTATTTTCCTCAATTTATTAGGTTTGATACCAAGAGTTGGCCGATGTCTGTAGTAAGCATCATCTCCATAGGGCACTAATGTATTCAACCCATCATTACCACCTGAGAGCTCAAGCACTACAAGAATTTTTTTATCCGAAGTGTCATCACCAGCAAAAGCTAACGGAGAAAGTTGCGAGAAAATGGGGCTAACGCTACTACCTGCTGCTGCACCTGCACCCAACAGTTTTAAAAAGTCTCGACGTTTGAATGTTGATTTTTTAATCATTTCTGGCGACTAGTTAGCCGAGTTGATATTCTGGTAGTGAGAGAAGTAAATGAAACGTTTCTCGCACGGCTTCTTCCGAAAAAGTTTGAGCGTCTATTATGTTGTTTGTACCAAGTTGTTTCTCAAGGAAGTCAGCGATTAATTTTTTTGTGTCTTGATCTATAGAAATCGTAAAAAACCTTTTAGTTAAATAATCGACAACCTCTTCCGTATTAGTGCACTTAGCCGCTAAAACCATTTTAGTTAAATTTAATCGAGCGGGCGTTCTACTTATTGGTTTTACTCTCTCGATGGCCATTCTCCAGCCACGATAGCTGCCAAGGCGCGTATTAAATTCCTCATCTCGATCAACCATGTTGTTGGACGCTGAGGTGGCATAGCTGTCCTCCGGTTGCGTTGCTGTGGCAATGTCTGCGCCCGTTGCAAGCCGCTCTGCTACAACCCCAATTTGATAATTTTCTGGGTATCGATCACTAGGCAAGAAATTTATATTTGGAAAAACCGTGTCATATACAAAATTTCCCCTGGCTAGCAAAAGACCGGGTGTTATCCAGCTTCGGCCACCCGCCCAGCCAGCGACCGTGGGTGGAAACAGTAAGATCTGTCCTAGCGATTCTGTCGTGTCGTAAAAGTCTGGCACCCCAGGCACGACATCCAGACCGAGTTTCTTGTAGGTTGAAATAACCAGTTCGACGGGCGATTTAATATGGGTCCCCATCGATGCTGGACTGTAAAAATCCTTAGATAAAAATATTTTTTCAAGGAGAGGGGTGATTTCGTATCCTGAGCTATAGAATGACGCCCCCAATTCTTTTTGTAGCTCAGGAGTGATCTCTTCTCGAACGAAGAATTTGTATATTTTCCCAGCGATGTATTCGGCGGTGACCGGCTTTTCGAGAATCATATCGATGATGTCTAGACCATCCCATGCACCAGTGCGCCCGAGAAATGTTTTATTCGATGTATCGTGTTCACTGGCGTTTACTACAAATTGAAGGTCGGTGAAATTCCAGCCAGTAAACGCGCGGGCGGCTTCTCGAATATCTTGTTCTGAGTAGTTACCAACGCCCATCGTGAAGAGTTCCATTATTTCTCTCGCGAAGTTCTCGTTTGGAGATCCTTTAATGTTTACCCCTGCATCTAAAAATGCAAGCATTGCTGGATCTTGGGAGACTGCGATCAATAAATCTTTGAAGTTACCAGTCCCATGAGCCCGAAAAACTTGATTTTGATTTAGTAGCTTTCGATAGTCCCTTACTTTTTCTTCATTGGTGGCAAAGTGTCCATGCCAAAAAAGTGTCATTTTTTCTTCTAAAGGACGCTTTGTGAGAAGCATCCGGTTCGCCCACCAGTGGGCGACGCGTCTAGTCTCTAACATGCTTGATCGTAACCAATAGAAAAAGCGATCAACGACCGGTTGAAGTCGGCGATTCCCCTCAGGTTTAACTTTGACGCCTATGGCCTCTCCGGTCTCTTTGGCTAGTTTTGTGGCTGCTGGTCTCGAAGCTGGGAAGGGCTCAATGCCACTATCGTGTATTCCTGAATGGTCGAAGTCGGGAAGCGTACTTGGAATGCTGTGAAAGTAAACAAGTTCCCTTACGGCCGCTCTAGGCCCCATCGTTGCAAGACGCTCGATGTTGATAGGTATATCACCAAATCCGGCGCGTTCGACGAGATGCCGCGCTTTCTCATAGCTCCAGTCATTTTCAGATATCGCTGTTAAATCATCGGCCCAATCGGTATCCGCCCAGGAGTTAGGCGTCAGGCATGCTACTGCTAGCATAGTTGTTGCGATCGTTATAATCTTTTTCAGTTTAGCGTTCATTAGTTCTTCTGCAGTGGACGGCAAAAAATTATAAAAAAGGTCGATATTTCCTCGTATATTCTTGATTGTATGCTCATAGCACTCCACGAAATATCAGTAATTTCATGAAAAAGAAGGTGAAATTTTTATGAGCGCCTCTAACATAGGCTTTGGTATCAGAACTGGACGTCTACTTAATCGATCAACGTAAACGTGTATGAAGCTTCCTTGAGCTGATGCATCATTATCGTCTTCACAAAATAATCCAACTCCATAATGGATCGAGCTTTTCCCAACCTTATCAACTCGGAGACCACTCGTTACGACTTGTGGAAACGTTATTGGAGCAAAATATTGACATTGTGTTTCCACTACTAAGCCAATAATAGTGCTGTGTTCAATATCTAGCGCATTTTGTTCGATTAAGAACTGGTTGACTGCGGTGTCGAAGAATGAGTAGTAAACAACATTGTTGACATGTTGATACACATCGTTATCCATCCAACGGGTTGGTATGGCTTGAAAGTGTAGGAATTGATCGCGTGTAGACGGCTGTGTTTTTGGCATATTGGAAACTATGGAATTCTACATTTGGGTCGAGTTATTTAAAAGTTGTAAATTTGTGAGGTGCTTCGAACGTGGTTAGCCTCAGGTGCCTATTATAAACTCATAGAAAACTAACTATTTTTTATAAAAATCATCCATTTACTGTGCTATTATCTGCCGATAAAGTTTGTATTACGCACAGATTTAATTTTTTCATCTTTATCCTTAGGAAGAACAAATGACATTTTTATTGAACCTTGCAAAGTTTTTGCTTATAGGAACTTCCGCTTTTGCGTTGGTTGCATGTCAGACGACTAGCAAAACCGCAGAAACCGTAGAAGAATCTACCGACAACTTTGAATACATTCAGGCTGAATCTCAAGCTGAACAGGAACGATTACAGCAAGAGTTGGAGCAAGCGAAGCAGGAGCAGGAACGACTGCAGGCTGAGGCAGAAAACGCGCAAGCTGAAGCAGAAAACGCGCAAGCTGAAGCAGATAAGGCTCGAGAGGCGCAGGCATTAGCGGAGGAAAAAGCATTGGCGGAGCAGAAGAAGGCTGATGACGAAGCTGCTGCAAGAGCGAAGGCTCAATCGGATGCCGCAAAAGCAAGAGCGGACGCGGCTAGGGCAAGAGAGGAGGCGGCCAAGGCTGTGGACGAAGGGACTGCTGGCGTAGTTAACGAAAATGTGCCTCTAGGGATGCCTACGGATTCGGTTTATTTTGATTTTGACAAAAGTTTTATCGTGCCAAAGTTTGATGATGTTATAAATGCGCATGCCGAGTACCTAAAGGCAAACCCTGACCTCAATGTGGAAATTCAGGGAAATTGTGATGAACGAGGTAGTCGGGAATACAACATTGGTTTAGGTAACCGACGAGCATTGGCTGTCAAGGCTGGCCTAGAAATTCTTGGTATACAAGGCAGTCGGATCTCCATTACTAGTTTTGGATCTGAGAAGCCAATAGCGCTAGGTCATGATGAGTCCAGCTGGCAACAAAACCGACGAGCAGATTTTGTCTATTGATCAAAATCACATCATGTAAGATTAAACAATAAAGGGGCGTGAATACGCCCCTTTATTGTTCGAGAAACAGAATACTTTATCGTAAGGTCCTAAGTCATGATGAAGATAACATTTACACTTCTACTCGTTTATTTAAGTGCGACCATGGCATATGGTCAAAATAGGCCGGGAGCGCCGATTGAAACTGCTAAAAAAATTCGAGAATCTAGGCCTTCTTTTACAGACCTCGTAGGTGAGGTTGATCAATTAGCTCGTGAACTTATTGAATTAAAAATAGCGATTACCGAAGCCGATGCTGCCAGGTTAAAAGAACAAAAGGAGGCGTCTCGGAAGGCCGCTGAAACTCGTAACGAAACGACCGAAGCTCGGAAAGAGACTGCTGAAGCTCGCAAAGAGACGACCGAAGCTTGGAAAAAGCATTATGAAATTCTTGAGAAAATTGGACAACTGAAAACTGATTTTGCACAACTAAAAAGTGATACCGCAACGCACGACATATTCTTAGACCAATTACGGAGCGAGTTTGATAGTCGTGGTAAGCAGTTGCTTCAGTCGAATCGAGACTTAATAAGTACCGAAACGCGCCTTACTGAGACAGAAGCTACGATTGATGAAATGGAAGTATCTAACAATGAACGGCTTAGTGGCTTGAATAATCGTTTAGATGCAATAGAGGCAACGATTCAATCGATCAGTGCGGCGTATCTAAAAAAAGTCAATTATGAAGACAGAGAAAAAAAGTTACTTGCTCGTGTTCTCTATCTCGAAGAGGCTAATCAAACGTTACTGCAGCGCTTTCAGGTTTCAGAGACTCTAATTCAGCAGTTGGGCGAGCAAATTATCAACAACGCTGATAATGTGTCGACGGTGAGCGAAGATGTGACCAATCAAGCGCGTCGTATAGAGCAAGTACAAAAACAAATTATTGCCCTTGAGAGTTTATCGGTTCAGTTGGATTCTCTAACTCAAAAAGATATTCAACTCGAGGAAGAAGTCTTCAAAATAAATGATTTAAAATCGAACGTCGAAGCCATCACTGCCGACCTATATTTAGTCCAAAACGAGTTACTACGGGTTGATAGTGACTCAAAAAAGTTGGACGACGTTTCTAAGCTAACTTTGGAAGATCTTAACGCGGTGTTGCGCCGACTCGATGAGGTTGAAGTTAATCAAGTTACGAAGTTAACTTTGGAAGATCTTACTGCAGTTTTAAGCCGTTTAGACGAAGTTGAAATTAACCAGGTTACGAAGCTGGATTCTCAGGACCTGGATGCTGTTTTGGAGCGCGTAGACGACCTGGAGGCGATTCAACCGCAACTCGGCGAACAGCAGTATTTGTTACGGGATCGTATAGATGAACTTTTATACCAACAGTCTTTGATCGCTGAGGATTTAGAAAGATTAAATCGTATAGAGGACAAGTTGATGCTTTTAGAAGAGAAATTCGATTTAGACCCAATATCATCCGAGTGAAAGAAGAGGCTCCAATGACGCAATATCCAGCTCAGCCTGTTGACAATTGATTTGAACGTTTTCTCAACGCTGATTACTAAACAATCTGATTGTCGTCAATTAAACTACTGAATATGCGATCCAAGATTTTTATATTCGTCGTTGTCTGGCTTGCTGTAATTATTGTTTCTGTGTTGTTTCCAGCTCACGCGGCAGATCGCAGTCGAGTCTCTGGTCAGCACATAAATCTTGATCTAATTACCCAATACAAGCCGGTAGAAATAGGCCAAAGTTCATACCTCGGTATACGAATCTCCCTTGAGGAGGATTGGCATATTTATTGGAAGAATCCTGGGGACACTGGTTTGCCTACGCAAGTTGAATGGTTTCTGCCTGAAGGGTTTACAGTTGGTCCCACCCTATGGCCCTCACCCAGTCAATTTAAGTTGGATAATTTCGTAAATTTCGGCTACGACCAGACAGTGATATTTCCTTTTCGGTTCTCGGTTTCAGGGGATGTAGTGCCAGGAATATACCCGGTTTCGGCTAAAGTCTCATGGTTGATTTGTAAAGATTTATGCATACCCGGCGATGCGGTTCTTTCAACAGACATTGAGGTTGATGCGTCTGGTGTAATGACTGCACAAGCAAGCACTATCGATCGAGTTATTCACACATTGCCGAAACAGGCAGCGGATGACTGGTTCGAGGTAACGGTGAGTGAGGATCAGCAATGGAGTATTGATTTGAGTAGGCTTGAGAAGGCTATTGTTTCAGCTGAGTTTTTTCCAGCTTTCCCTGGCCTCATTGAATACCAGGCAACTCAGATGTTAGGTGACATCGGAAGCGGCTTAGTCTTGAGAGGTCAGTTATCAATGGATTATGCAAAATTAAAAAATTCATTTGAAGGTACTTTGGTTCTTACTGACAAGATGAGTGAGGATGTCTTTAGCTTTGACATCAGGCGCACCGCGAGGCCGATGTCTACGCTTGAACCACTTTCCGTTATTTCCAAGGAGAGAGAGGCTCTATCTAACTTATGGTTGGCGATAGGATTTGCCTTGATAGGCGGAGTAATTTTGAATTTCATGCCATGCGTGCTACCAGTCATCGCCATAAAATTAATGTCATTGATTGGGCTTGATGAGCGCTCGAGGGCTCAGCATTACCAAGAGACCGGATTATTTGCCCTAGGCGTTATTCTGACTTTTTGTTTAATAGGTGCCATATTGCTGGCCCTTAGATCGCTTGGGGAGCAAGTGGGTTGGGGTTTCCAGTTACAAGATCCCGTAACGGTATTGGTTTTAATTGTTTTATTTTTCATGCTCGCTTTGAACATGTCTGGCTTGTTTGAGGTCGGTACAAGTTTGCAGGGAGTTGGTGGAACTGCAAAGAATTTTGGTCGGCTGTCTTCATTTTTTTCAGGCGTTCTGGTCACGGTTATTGCGACACCCTGTACGGCTCCGTTTATGGGTGCGGCGATTGGCTTCTCCATAGCACAGGGGGCTACGGAGAGCATGCTTACTTTTATGGCACTCGGGATAGGAATGGCGGCTCCTTTCGTGCTGATTTCGTTGAGGCCAAGTTTGCTAGCTTGGTTACCGAAGCCGGGTGAATGGATGAATACCTTAAAAAATTTATTAAGTGTGCCTCTGTATTTAACTGTAATTTGGCTAATTTGGGTATTGGGACAACAGACAAACATTCACCTTGTATCTAAAGTACTGTTCGTTTTGGTCTTTATTGCATTGTGTGGGTGGGCGATTGGTAAGGTCCAGTATCGAAAAATTATACGACTAGCGACATGGAGAATTCTCATTGTTATCAGCCTTTTGATTGCGATAGTTGGATTAAGCAACATTGTAAGTTCTTTTGGTCGGGTGACGTCGCAGCAAATCATTACGAACGGCACTTGGTTGCCTTGGTCATCGTCTCAGGTCAGTGAGGATCGAAAAATGGGTCGCGCTGTTTTTGTAGATTACACAGCTGCTTGGTGTATTACTTGTCAGGTGAATAAGAAGCTTGTGCTTAACGATCCAGCCGTCATAGCTGCGTTTGAAAAAAATAATGTGATCACTTATAGAGCCGATTGGACCTCCAGAGATGCTGAGATTACTAACTCCTTGAGTACGTTTGGAAGGTCGGGTGTTCCGGTTTATGTGTACTACCCACCTAATCAAAAACCGCCTTTAGTTTTATCGGAGATACTAAATGATGAAGATATCTTTGAGTTATTTGAATACTGAGACATGAAATAGTAAGTGCAAAGCTTTCCGCTGGTTCTAGATAAATTTTTAGGGTGATTGATAGTGGAGCGAACAGAGCGATTTTATAAAATTGATCGGTTGCTAAGGGATAATAGATCGGTTTCTTTAGAGCGTTTTCTTGAGGTGCTATCGGTGTCCAAGGCAACGTTTAAGCGTGACATTGAGTACATGCGGGATCGCTTGAGCGCCCCAATTATTTGGGACCGTGAATTGCGAGGCTATGTCTTTGAGAAGCATGTCGAAGATCATCAGGCCTATGAGCTTCCAGGTATTTGGTTCAATCAATCGGAGATTTTTGCTTTGTTATCCATGGAGTCTTTGCTCAGTCAAATTCAACCGGGTTTGCTTGGGCAAAGACTCGATCCTCTTAAACAAAAATTGCGTGATCTCATCGAAGTAGGCGAATACTCGGTAGATGTGATCAAGAACCGGATTAAAATTCTTAACATGGGCTCACGGAGCCGGAGTATTAAGCATTTTGAAGTAATTGCACTTTCTTTGATGCAGCAATCTCAACTAGAACTCACATATTATGTGCGCTCCAGAGAAGAGTTGACTAAGAGATCTGTTTCCCCTCAACGAATCGTTTACTATCGTGATAATTGGTACCTGGATGCATGGTGTCATTCAGTAAACGCTATACGCAGCTTTTCGCTGGATGCGGTGCGCTCCGCAACGCTAAATAGCGATGATGCGATACAGTGTGACGTACAGGAGTTGGATTCAGTTTTGGGTTCGGGCTATGGGATATTTTCAGGGACTGATTTGTTTTGGGCGAAGCTTAGGTTTCGTCCTGAGCGTGCGAAGTGGGTTTCTCTCGAAGAGTGGCATCCATCGCAGCGTACGAAATTTGATGAAGAGGGTTATTTTATTTTAGAAATTCCTTTCACCGAAGAGCACGAGCTACTCATGGATATTCTCAGATTTGGTCCTGATGTTGAGGTACTGGAACCCCCGTCTTTGCGTCAATCAGTCCTTAAAAAAATTATAGAAATGACATCCATTTACCATTAAGTGCATGATTATTTATAATTTTTTATTATAAAAAGAATATTTATTTTTTCACTTAGGCTCACCTAGTGAGCTACTACGTGGCGCACACTATCCCCAACATAATTCGTTATCTTGGAGGTTAGTGATGGAACAGCTCAGTTTTTTTCGTAACGAAGTATCCAGCAACAAACTAAGACGTCATATTGTAAATATACGGGATCGCGTGGACCAATCAGCATCCATCCTGAATGCCAGCTTGGTTGGTAGCTCAGGAAAGCCGGGTACGATGGCGCCTCAATTTTCGAAGTTGCCGGTAAGTATGAGCCGGTTATCTGGGGAGTCGGATTCAAGTGTTAAGCGGTTAGTGCTTCGTGATGCGACTAATCGCAACATTGACTCTATGCGGTTGCATGACTTGTCATCGGTTGGTCATTTGGCCCGTGGCCGTCAGTTCATCCCGCACGCCAATATTATAAATTCGATTGAGCGGACATTAATTGCATTAAGAATTAATCCGGAGGAAGTGGATGTGGCTACAAGATACGGATCCTACGGTACTCAGATGTCACTCATAGTTACGTTACCTAGTATGTTTGATTTTGATCCAGGCTATATGGATCCCTTCAGACTCCAGGTTGTTTTTCATAATTGCTTAAGCCGGGGTGGATTACGTTTGCTTGCACGTTGGTATCAGGAGGAAACAGGTGCTATTTTCTCTGTCGGTGTTTCTCAATTAAACGCAAGCCTTGCGCACCGGATTCCCGCAAGAGAGGAAAATATTCTTCCTACCTTTAGAAAGGCCTTAGAGCTCGCGAGGGAGGATGCTGATCGCTTATGCCATTGGATAAGTCAGGATGTAAGCGAGGATGACTTCATTAACTGGGTTACTGGTTCGGTTCGTCGTATGTGGGGTAAGAAAGGTAATCGAGAGGTTCAGGCACAGTTTGAATCTGATGAGGGGCGTCGTTCTGTATTTGACATGTTGATTAATCTTGCCGGCTATTCAATGAAGACAAAAGATATTCTCAAGCAATGTGATCGAGTTGTGGAGGGGGCCGTTTTAATGCGTTCTTTGTTAAAAAAGGTTAGTCACAATTAAGACATCCTCCGATTCAAGAAATTATTCTATTTGGAGCGCAATTGCTTTAAAGGTTTTTCCAATCTGAATCTAAAAGCGATATGATACCGAGAAACATTCATATCTCTAATGGAAAAGCCTAAGAACGCCAATGTTAATTTTCCGCCAATTATTTGATCAGCACTCATCCACGTATACGTATCTCCTAGGTGATTCTGCATCCAGAGAGTGTCTTTTGATTGATCCTGTATTTGAGCAAGTGATGAGAGATTGCGCGATGATAAAGGAGATGGGCCTAAAGCTCGTCGCTACAGTCGAGACACATGTGCATGCGGATCATGTAACTGGAGCCTGGCTACTTCAAAATAGATTCGCAAGTGAAATTGTAGTGTCTGCTAATAGCGGCGTAAAAGGTGCCAGGCATTACGTAAGCCATGGGGATGTCGTACTGTTCGGTGAGAGGAAGTTAAACGTGCTTGCCACGCCCGGACACACCAATGGGTGTATCACGCTAGTGCTAGATGATCGCTCTATGGTGTTCACTGGAGACTGTTTATTAATAAGGGGGACTGGACGTACAGACTTCCAAGAAGGAAGCTCCGAAATAATGTTTCAGTCTATTCATAATCATATTTTCACGCTTCCTGACTCATGTTTAATTTATCCAGGTCACGACTACCGAGGTTTAATGGTAACAAGTGTCTTAGAGGAAAAGCTTTTTAATCCACGACTAGGCGGAGAAGTTAATTTACAAGATTTTTCAGGCTATATGGCCAACTTGAAGTTATCGCATCCAAAGCAAATTGATCGAGCAGTTCCGGCAAATTTGAGATGTGGCCAACCCGATGATTACGATGCCATATCGAAAACCCAGGATTGGGCAGATCTGACCTACAGCTTCTCTGGAATTTGGGAGATTCAACCCACAGCTGGAAGAATTATTATCTCAAGTTCAAATTCTAGATGTAAGAGAGCTTAATGAATTTGAAGGACCGTTAGGCCGGATTCCCGATGCGAAATTAATACCTTTGAATCAATTGGTATCTCGCTTCGAAGAGTTAGACTTTAACATCCCTATTGTCGCGGTTTGTCGGTCTGGAGCAAGATCCGCTCAAGCTGTTATGCATCTTAAACGGCTAGGGTTTACGAAACTCGCTAATTTGTCAGGTGGAATGTTGCGCTGGAATGTAGGTGGTCATCCTGTCCTGGGGAACCCTGATCGAACTGATTTTGGGAGGTAGTTTTTTTGCGCGAAAAATGTTCGACGAGTCTACTTAAAAATGTGGGCCTAGGATTCGGCCTGCTTGGTGCGCAAAAATGCAGGTCGATCAGATAGTCGATCGAAGTAGTTTTGAATTATCGGGGGAAATGGTTCTGCAACATGCCGCGCATATGTAGTAAGCGCGATTCCCATCATGATGTCTGCTCCGCTAAAGCGCTCACCTAGTAACCATTTTTTATCTGGTAAAAAATTCATGAGAGCGTTGAGACAAAAGGTAGCTCTCCGTTTAAATTCGTCAATGACCTCAGCATTAATGTCATCTGGAAAGGCTCTTTTATGTCTTATGATTTCGGATGCCGAAGATGTAAAAGTGGCCTCTGCAAACCAACTCCACTCAAGGTAAGTTGGATATTTAGGGTTGTCAGTTTCAGGGCGAAGTTTCCCGTTCCCATATTTGTCGATTAAGTAGTGCACCATAGCACCGCTCTCAGCCATCGTGATCGAATCGTCTTGGAGGACAGGCACTTTGCCTATTGGGCTAATTCGAAGAAATTCTGGGCTTAAGCGATATTCCGGAGAAAAGTCGATCATTTCAACTTGATACGGAACGTTTAATTCTTCACATGTCCAAATAGCTCGTAGGCCGCGTGTATTTGGGAAGTGATAAATTTTAATCAAAAGTAGTGCCTCCTAAAATCTAGTCTTTGTAACGATAAGTATAAGTTTAAAGTGTATTGTATCGCTCGTGGCCTATAGTAAATTTAAGATTGATCTCTTGCAGGATATTATGCGGTATCTGCGCTTCAAACAGGAAATGCGTTCGATTTGTCCCGAAGATTCGATTAATATGATTCATTCATTATTTAAGAAAGAGAAGAAATGAAGAAGATTTTTTTTATAACGTTATTACTCATGACGTCCGCTTGCTCTAAAGAGGCCGTAACAGCTGATGTCGCTCTTGAAACAGAGAATCAAAAGACTCTTTACGCTATTGGTATGATTATTAGTAATCAGCTTCAGACCTTTGCGTTGAGTGAGGAGGAACTTGCCCCGATCGTGCAAGGTATGATGGATGGGATCAAGGGCGAACCCTCGCAAGTCGACATGGGTATTTATGAGGCAAAAATCAACGAGTTGGTTGCTGAAAGATCCGCGATAGTTGCCGCTAAAGAGGCGGCCGCGTCTAATTCTTACCTCGAGCAGTTCGAGTCTGACGAATCAATTGTCAAGACTGCATCCGGGGCTCTTGTGAAAATGTTGGAAGAAGGAACGGGCGAGACGCCAGGAGCAGCGGACACCGTAATGGTTCACTACGAAGGCACGCTGATTGATGGAACTGTCTTTGATAGTTCACTTTCTCGGGGATCGCCTGCTACATTTCCATTGAGCGGGGTAATTCCGTGTTGGACTGAGGGATTGCAAAAAATTAAAGTCGGTGGTAAAGCGCAACTGATTTGTCCTGCTAATACCGCGTATGGCGAGCGTGGAGTGCCGCCTAAGATTGGACCTGGAGCGACCTTAATATTTGAAGTTAACCTCCTTGAAATTAAGCAGTAAATCAACTTATAAGAAAAATGAAAGGACTAGAATATGTTGATTGATATGAGAACATACAGATGTCGACCAGGAACAATTAAAAAGCATCTAGCCTTGTACGAGAGCTTGGGTAAGCCTGCGCAAACCAAGCACCTTGGACAACCGCTTGCTTATATGCAATGCGAAAGTGGTGATCCTAACGAGTATGTTCATATGTGGATCTACGAAAGTGCTGGAGATAGACAAACGAAGCGGGCTGCCATGCAGGCAGATCCAGCTTGGATAAACTATCTTGGGGAAAGCGCTAAATTGGGTGCGCTCGAGAGTCAAANAAACAAACTGATGACCCCAGTTAGCTTTTTTCCGTTACCTAAAAATCTNGGGTAAGGCCTTTTGCGAAAAATGAGAGCGATGGATTAGATTTAAAAATCCATCGCTCAGTTAGTTTTATTTTTCTCTTTCTTTTTGAATCAGAACTCGCCTAAGTATTTTTCCGGACGCTGATTTTGGAATTTTGTCTACGAACTCAACAAGCCTTATTTTTTTGTGAGGTGCGACTTTGTCAGCGACAAATGACATAACCTCCTCAGAGGTCANNGGCAGTTCGTTTTTTCTCACAACGACTGCTTTAGGTAACTCTCCAGCTTCCTCNTCAGCCACCGGAATGACAGCCACATCGGCAATTGACGCGTGTGTGAGTAAGAGCGCTTCCAATTCGGCTGGNGCTACTTGCATACCTTTGTATTTGATGAGCTCCTTAATGCGGTCAACGGCGTAAAAAAANCCTTCGTCGTCTACGTAGCCTATATCTCCAGTGCGGTACCAACCCTCTTGGGTAATACTTTCATTCGTTGCCTCCGCTCGGTTGAGGTAGCCTTTCATGATTTGTGGACCTCGAATCCAAATCTCACCATTCTGATTTGTTTTCAATGGTTGTTCGGTCTCCGGGTCAACAATCATGACCTCAGTGTTGGGTATGGGAACACCAATTGATCCTATTTTATTGGGGTTACTATCAATAGGTAATAAGTGCGTTACTGGACTCGCCTCCGTCATACCATAACCTTGCGCGATGTTGCAGCCGACGCGATTCGCAGCTTCGATAGCTACCCCTTCGCCTAAGGGAGCGGCCCCCGAGAGGATTAGTTCTAAACTCGATAGGTCAAACTGCTCCACTGCTGGGTGTTTCGCTAGCCCTAAAACTATCGGCGGAACGATGGGAGCCTTAGTGACTTTATGAGTCTGAATGGCGTCTAGAAAGTCTTCCATATCGAAGCGGGACATACATACAATCGTTCCACGCCGATAAAGGGTGTATAGCATGATGACAACCATACCGTAGATATGGAAAAACGGTAGCACGCCCAGAACAGTGTCTTTTTCACTAATCGCGTTATGGCTCGTCATGCCCTCAGTTTGACGCATGTTCATTATAAGATTATGGTGCGTGAGCATGACGCCTTTAGGTAATCCTGTAGTACCGCTTGAATAAGGTAGCGCACAAAGATCTTCTTTCGGAGAGATAGAGGGCTCGGACAGTTCATGGTTTGCCTGCATCAAACCTTTTAGGTTTCGATATTCTGTTTCGCTATCAATAACAATGATTTCTTGTACCGCATGAGTTTGTGTTGCAGTTTTTGCTTTATCCAAAAAGGCAGATACTGTCACAATGATTTTTGCATTCGCGTCACCCAGCTGTTTCGCCAACTCTTGCGCCGTGTATAAGGGATTGACTGTGGTGCAGATGCCTCCTAGCTTCAGAACTGCAAGAAATACAACAACATATTCAGGTAAGTTAGGGCTGTAAATCGCTAAGACATCTCCTTTTTTGAATCCATTTTTTTGGAGACCAGCCGCTAGCTGATTGATTGATTCCGATAGCTCTTGATAGCTAATCTTACGCTTTGTTTCAGACTGGATGATAGCGGTCTTATTTTTATGCGCTGAGATATCTCCCAGCACAAATTCGGCCACATTTTTATTGGGTGCGGACACGTCCGGATGTGGGCCACGAAATATCATTTTTATTCTCCCCTTGACTTAAATATTTGAAATTATTTTTTCTTCAGTTTATATCATTATTTGAATAGGGCGGTTGGTTTAAAATGTTTATATCGCCAATTATGATTTTTGAGAGGATTCCCAATGGGTATTGAGATTAATGGAATTGCGCATATTCAGCTTACAGTGAACAGTTCCACCAGTATTCAGTTTTGGCGAGCGCTCTGCGACTTTATGTCGATGAGCACGCTACTTGATCATGATGATGTGCACTACAGTATCGGTGGACATACTGGGGTTTTAGTTCGCCTAGCGCCAGAAGAGAAACGGTCAACTAGTTTTGATCAAGATACCATCGGTTTACATCATGTATGCTTTAGGGCGCGTTCTAGAGAAGGATGTTGAGGCAGTGTATGAGTACATCGGCTCATTAGCAGACGGCCGTATCGTGCATCCGCCAGAAGAGGGTGGGCGATTTGCCCCAGGCTATTACTCGGTTTTATTTGAGGATCCAGACGGAATTCGGATTGAAGTTAATTTCGTTCCTGGGAAGGGACATTTTGGGGATAACGGACGGTTAGGAAAAGATGGTAGCGGACCTGCAAATAGCTACGGTGATGATGGTTTGACCAATAAATAAGTTTCAAAAGTAGGTCTAAATATATTTTGATGAAATAAAAGGAAGGTAAGTATGAATAGTATAACTTTAGAGCACGCACAGGCTTGCCTTAATGTTGCGATTGAGAAAGCTAACAAAGAATTCAAGCGACCGATTTGTGTCTCTGTTTGTGATTCATATGGATATCAGGTAGCGTTTTTCCGTATGGATAAAGCGCCGATTCGCAGTATCGCGATTTCGCAGCAAAAAGCGCATACGGCAACCCGAATGGGAATGTCAACCGATGCTTTTTTAGATCGTCTCAATACCGACAACATTGATATTCGATATTTTTGCGATCCACTCATGACTGCTCTTCCGGGAGGCAACTTACTGATGTCTAAAGGTGGAGAGGTGCTTGGCGCGATCGGAGTTAGTGGTTTAAAGCCCATTGAGGATCAAGTAATTACTGAGACGGTTTCAGCGTACTTTGCGGAGCTCGGAGCGTAATTATCAATTACATACATCGGTAAATTACTAATCCAGTGGATGAACACGACGTCGTAAGCAACAGTAATCGGTTACCCAAGATCGGTTGGGTGGTCGGTATATTGGTGTTTTTGATAATGCTGCAATTGCCGTCACCTGAAGGCTTAAGTCGTGACGCTTGGTGTGTTGCGGCGTTGTCTCTCTTGATGGCGACTTTTTGGATCACTGAGGCAATACCATTACCTGCTACAGCGCTTTTGCCTATTCCTTTAGTCCCTTTGTTAGGGTTGTCCACAGTCCAAGAGACTGTTGTCTCATACTCACATCCAATTATCTTCCTGTTTATGGGCGGCTTCATCGTGGCATTAGCGATGGAGCGATGGAAGTTACACCAACGAATCGCACTTCTTGTTCTGCGTTTCAGTGGCGATCGCCCTGCATTTTTGATCGGGGGATTCATGACGGTCAGTGCATTTCTGAGTATGTGGGTTTCGAATACTGCGACAACTTTAATGATGTTACCGATAGCTGTTTTCAGTAGTTAGCCACCGTTAAATCGGGCCAAATTGGTAATGCTCAGGTTGAGTCTATTTTGCCAAAAGCATTAATGCTTTCATTGGCTTATGGAGCTTCCGCGGGAGGAATGGCAACTTTAGTTGGGACTCCTCCAAATGCATTTTTTGCGGGTTTCGTAAAAGAGACCTATGGTATTGAGGTGGGTTTTCTAGATTGGATGGCTGTGGGTTTGCCCATCTCAATTTTAATGCTGATCATGATTTGGCTGATGTTAACCAAAATAATTTTTAATGTCGGAAAGGATCCGATAATAGGCGTTAGAACGGTTATTGATAAACAACTCAAGACCCAAGGTAAATTATCTCGAGGAGAGATACTCGTGGGTGGTGTTTTCCTAACATTGGCTGCTCTGTGGATATTGCGTCCTTGGATTAACGCTGTGTTTCCTGCCTTGCAGTTGTCAGATACTGTAATTGGTATGACAATTGGGTTATCGACGTTTCTAATTCCTGTTGATTGGAGAAAAGGTGTTTTCCTGATGGACTGGGAGTGGGGTAAGAAAATCCCTTTTGGTATTTTGCTTTTGTTTGGCGGTGGCTTGACCCTGGCTTCTTTAATCCAAAAATCGGGGCTGTCTATATGGATCGGTCAACAGCTAGGCGGTTTGTCTGTATTCCCAACTATAGTTATCGTTTTAGTGATGGTGTTGCTCGTGATATTCATCACAGAGCTAACATCTAACACGGCGACTACAGCGACATTTTTGCCTATTGCTGGCGCGCTAGCCATCACGCTGGGCGAGCATCCTTTGATGCTAGTTATCCCGGCGACACTTGCAGTCAGCTGTGCCTTTATGCTGCCTGTGGCTACTCCGCCAAATGCAATTGTATTTTCCTCCGGTTATTTATCCCAAAGAGACATGACGAGAGTTGGATTTGGTCTGAATATCATTGGCGTGATGTTTGTCACGCTAATAGCTTATACCGTGATGATGTGGGTGTTTGGTGTTGACCCTGGCGTCGCACCCAAATAGCGGTTGAGATTACTCAATCTCGATTGCCTAGATCCAGAGCTACTCGAAACCCTAGGTCGATATGTTTTGTCCCAAGGTACTTGTAGCGCTCAGCCGTTCTCAGGTAGTAAGGCTGATTGGTAAGCCAAGAGCCACCTCTGTATGCGCGTTGATCACAGTCTCCATCCGTGAACGGTTGTCCGTTAATAGATGCCCGGCTATGCCGCCAATTCGGATTCAAGCAGTCCTCCACCCACTCCCATACGTTTCCCAACATATCATAGACGCCGAATGAATTCGGTTTATACGACCCAACCTTTGCTAAACTTGGCTCGCCATCAGAGCAGGGTAGTGTACGCCAACCGAATTCGTATTCGCGCTCTGCTGTTTCATCGTAACCATTACCAAATTCGCATGTCTTTGTCGGTGGAATGCCAAAATATCTGGCTCGTTTAGTCCCGGATTGAGCCACGTATTCCCATTCGGCCTCAGATGGCAAACGATACGATTTTCCAGTTATGCTTTTTAACCATTGGATGTAAGACTGGGTATCTTCCCAAGAAACATTCATTACGGGCCGATCACCCCTTCCGTAGCCCTCGTCATCAATAGTGCGACATACTTGATCTTTGGCGCAAAGATCCCACTGTGTGAATGTGACTTCGAATTGACTGATACTGAAGGGTTCTTCGAAGACAATATCTAGAATATATCCTTCGTTATATGGGCTCCCAAATTCGTTAGGTGGAGAACCAAAACCATATGAACCGGCTGGAATAACAATCATACTCGGGCACGTTTCACAGTCTTGGAAAACGGTACCTTTTTGAGATTGCGCCAGAGCCTGTGAATTACAGAGAAAAACAAGCGTGCTAATTGTTAACGATAATCGCATTGATTTTGAGAAAAGGCTAAGGATACAAAGTTAATGCTATTCGAAAGCCCAGATCGATTTCTCGTGCTTCCAAGTATTTATAGCGATCAGGTATCTGAAGATACTTAGGTGGGTGACTCAGCCAAGATCCGCCTCGGTAAGCACGATGAGTGCAGTGGCCATCAACTCGAGCTGACGCGTCTGTAGGGGCGCTTCGCCACATAATTGCTTGACAATCTTCGGTCCATTCCCAGACATTACCAAGTGTATCGTATAGGCCGAAATGGTTGGGTTCAAAAGAGCCAATTGGAGCTGAAAATCCATGACGATCATTACAAGGCAGTACTTCTAATCCGTAGTCCAGGACTTCTTCTGCGGTGTAATCGTAAACATTTCCAAATCGACAGACTTTTTGTCGATCGATACCAAAAAATCTTGCTCGACTAATGCCGCCCGTGGCCACATACTCCCATTCAGCTTCCGTCAGAAGTCTGTAAGGCCTTTTTGTTTTTTTAGATAACCACTTAGTGTATTGGAATGCTTCTTTCCAAGATATATTCACTACAGGATGAGTGCTGTCGCTCCATTCATCTTTTTTTGCTTCGGGACATTGCTTATCGATAACACAGGCATCCCACTCTTTATATGTGATTTCAAATTTACCGGAAGCGAAGTGTTTTGGTATGTGAACCGGTCGCAATTCCCCTTCTGTGTAAGGCCGCCCTTGGTCGACAGGAGGCCCACCCATGCTGAATGAGCCCGAGGGAACAACAATCATAACTGGGCAGTTTGCGCAGTCTTGAAATTCATCTCCAGGAAGATACTCGCCTTCAGATAGAGCAGTACCGATCAATTGTGACCAGAATATAAGTATTAGGCTAAGTATCATTTTGTAATTGAACACGAGTAACGTATGGGCATATTTTTTTGTCGAGGTATATTATTCCAATTATCAATTAATATCTCATTTAAGGAAACCATAATATGCTGCATGTTATTGCTGTAATTAAGGCTAAAGCGGGTAAAAGAGATGCTATTCTTTCTGCGGCTAAAAATAACCTATCGAGTGTTCGCGCCGAGGACGGATGTATCGAATATGGTTTAGTTGTTGACGCTGATTTCGGTTTTTTTCAAACTGAAATGGGACCAGATACATTCTTGGTAATTGAAAAGTGGCGAGATTCGACAGCATTGAAAGCACATGCATCTGCGCCGCATATGATAAGTTACGGCCAACAGATCAAGGATTGGATAGAGTCTAGGACCATTCATGTTTTAGATCCTGTGATTTAATTTATCCAGATCATGATGTATTTCGCTTATGGGTCCAATTTGGATGACAAAGACTGGGCACGCTTTTGTGACAAGCATTCAATCCCAGCAGACTGTATCTCACCAATTGGACCAGCTTTTTTGCCTGATCATGAGCTTATATTTAATGTTTATTCATCTACCCGCGGTGGTGGTGCTTTAAATATCAAAGAGCGATTGGGTAGTTATGTTTCTGGGGCTTTATTTGAGGTGGAAGATTTAGGTTGGCGAACTCTAGACATGAAAGAAGGGGTTGCAGAGAGGATCTACCGAAGAATAGATAAATCTGTAATAGTTCCCAACGGTTCGACCATTAATGCAGTTACGTATGAAGTGTTACCGGAAAGTCAAAGTGATTTTATAGCTCCGACCGCCGTATATATCGAAGCGGTGCGGCGAGGATTACGCCGTTTTAATTTGTCTAATACGCGCTTAAATGCAGCTGCAACTGACCAGCGGTTACCTGATGCCGCAACTGGTATTTTCACCTATGGAACGCTGATGAGTGGAGAGTGTCGTCACTCAAAAGTAGAGTCTTTGCATTTCATTCATCAAACGGACGCTTCAGCCCTGGGTCTACTGTATGCGTCGGCTTTTGATTATCCGATGATGGATATTTCAGAGAATAAAACACCTAAAAGCATTATAGGTGAATTATTCTACTTTTCAGACTTGTCTCAAGCGATTGCTGAGCTCGATCAAGTGGAGGGATTTTCCGGTTTCGGCGTCAGCCATAATGAATATGATCGCACGTTGATACCTGTGACACCTCGACATGAGGCGCCGACACTGTCTTGGTGTTATGTTGCTCGGGACCTATCTTCTGCAACTAAGGAAATAATGTCAGGATCCTGGAAGCAATATAAAAATGGTTTTTGAGTGAGGTATCAATAACGTTTCTCATGTGATTTGATTGACTATGCCGCCTTCGACCCTGAGGGTCGCACCGGTAGTAAGCGCTGATAAAGGACTGCTAAGGTATACGGCAAGCGGGGCGACCTCTGCAGCTTCGGCGAATCTTCTGGTAATTGATGTGGGACGAAACTTTTCAAAAAATTCCTGCTCGAGTTGCTCTAGGCTGATTCCCCAATCGTCAGCGCGCTCTCTTCTTTGTCGTTCTGTTGTATCAGTTCTGGTCGGGCCAGGCAGTAGTGCATTCACTGTTACACCAGTACCGCTGAGGGACATTGCTAGGCCACGAGAAATACTTAATTGAGCGCTTTTGCTAAAGCCGTAGTGAATCATCTCTGGTGGAATCATTAGACCAGACTCACTAGAGACAAAAATCACTCGCCCCCATTCCTTAGTAACCATTTTGGGAATATAAAATCGCGCAAAACGTACTCCGCTCATCACATTTACTTCGAAAAAATGAGTCCAATCTGAATCCTCAATCTCAAAGAAAGTTTTGCGCTCATATATTCCAAGATTGTTGATGAGAATATCAACTTCAGGTTCAGCGTCGAATACTTTTTGGCACCCTACTATAGTTGCACAGTCTGCACTTATTCCGGTTGGTTTGGTTTTAGAGTTAATACGTTTTAATTTACCTATTGCAGTATCTACTGATTCTTGGTGCCTACCCGTTATAATAACGTCGGCACCTTCCTTTACTAAAGCCTCGGCAATAGCGTAACCAATTCCGTAAGTTGAACCGGTGATTAAAGCTTTTTTCCCGCTTAGTTGCATATCCATATTGCGAGCCCCCTTCAAATATAATTGGTTCTTTATCGTACACTAACGCAATATTTGCGAAATGCTTTATGTTGAGGGTCGTCTGCGCTGAACGCAGGGCCGAATGTGCTGAATTCGTTAAAAAATGCTAGGAAGTACATAAAAGGTAAGTTGATGAAAGAGAGAGTTTTTGTAACAGCGAGTGCGGATTTCGAAGCCGCATGTCAAATTGGTATATTTCCAGAATCCCATCGCGCCCGAGCGTTGCATGGCCACAGTTATAAGGCCTCTATTCGATTAGCTATCGATGACTCTGAGAACGATAACTTCGATCAGTTAGAGGTAACACGTGAACTCTTGCAGGATACCTGTGGTCTGCTCGATTACAGTTACTTAAACGAAATTATTGATGTTCCTACAGATGAAAATATAGCGAGATATATCAAAGAACAAACTGGTTTATCAAATATCAACGTTATCGGTTTGACAAGTCAGTCCAACGAGGGCGTTCATCTGGATGAGTTTGGTGCTGCACATGTTTGGAGAAGATTTCGTTTTGAGTCAGCACACCGCCTCCCAAACGTACCTAGTGGTCATAAGTGTGGGCGTATGCACGGACACGGATTTGAAGTGATATTACATACTCAGACTGATTTGCGGCAGTCTCATTTGGGTGTCGATTATGATGAGATACAAAAACACTGGGAGGAACTGCATCAACTGCTGCATCATAATTGCTTGAATGATATTTCGGGGCTTGAAAATCCGACCAGTGAAATGATTTCGTTTTGGATATGGAGTAGATTGAAACGGAAAATACCTCAGTTAAGTTGGGTAACGGTATACGAGACTGCCTCCAGTGGAGCTCATTACAATGGGTCTGACTTTCGAATTTGGAAGGACTTTTCCATCGATAGTGCCATTCGATTGGATCGGGTAAAAGAAACAGACACGCGCAAGCGTATTCACGGCCATACCTATTTGTGTCGTCTACATTTAACTGCGCCGTTGAACGATGTGCTGGGTTGGACTATCGATTACGGTGACGTTAAGGAAAAATTTAACCCTATTTTCGATAAACTAGATCATAAACCGCTCTACGAGATTGCTGAGCTAGCTGATAACGATCCGTTCAGTATCGTTAGATGGATAAAAGCCAATAGCGCATCTCAATTGGTAGAGCTTGAACGAATTGATTTGTTTGAAACTCTCGGTTGCGGTGTGACGATTGATTGGGGAGCGCTGGGCCCGGCATTACCAATTTAAAAATATGTATACAGTTAAAGAGATTTTTTATACGTTACAAGGGGAGGGTGCTCAAAGCGGCAGAGCAGCCGTTTTTTGCCGTTTCTCTGGTTGCAACTTGTGGTCTGGACGAGAGGAGGATCGGTCATCGGCAGATTGTCAATTCTGTGATACAGATTTCGTGGGAACAGATGGACTAAATGGTGGCAAATACGCTTCGTCTGCTGCGCTTGCGGACGAGGTTGAAAAACAGTGGGGCTCAAACGTAAATGCGCGCCGATATGTAGTGTGTACAGGAGGAGAACCATTATTGCAGCTTGATCGAGATTTGGTCGCTGCATTTCATGGCCGAGGGTTTGAAGTTGCTATCGAGACTAACGGGACGCTATCTGTGCCAGAGGGGGTTGATTGGGTTTGTGTTAGTCCGAAGGGAACAACTCCTGTCCAAGTTAAGTCGGGTGATGAATTAAAGTTAGTTTATCCTCAAAATGATCTTGATCCATCCCGGTTTTTGTCATGGAATTTCGATCACTTCTTTATTCAACCTAAGGATGGGATGGAGATTGAGGTGAACACACAATTAGCGATTCAATTTTGCAAAGAACATCCTCAGTGGCGACTTGGTATACAAGCCCATAAGGTAATTGGTGTAGATTGAAATCTTTATATAAAGGTGACGCGTTAAATATGAGCGAGATAAAAAGATATTTCTTAAGTATCGCTATGGCATTCTTTTTAGTGGGCACTGTGCAGGCCAACAATGCAGATGAGTTGTTTGAGAGCGGATATGAGGCTTTTGTTAAAAGGGACTATATCGGCGCTGAGAGACATTGGAAGCTTGCGAGCAAACAAGATCACGCGCGGGCTCAAAATGGCTTAGGAGTCTTGTATCGTGATGGAGACCTTGGAGAGATACGATTAGAGGACGCGGCATTATGGTTTACGAAGTCTGCAAACAATGGTTATGCATTTGCAATGTTTAATTTGGGGATGCTTTATAAGAACGGCGTAAGCAGAGGCGCAAGTGATATCGCAGCGTATCGCTGGCTGTTGCTGGCCAATACAGTAAACTTTGATGAAAATGCGAAATTTCAAGCAGATTTACTAAGCCAGAGGATGGATCGTAGATCTATTATGACTGCGCGTGAACAGGCTCAACTCTGGATAGATGAATTTTTTTATGGGGTTTCAAATTAGCAACAATCAAAAATCTGGGAGGCATAATAGAAAAACATTAACTAATTGATTAAATTACAATTATTAGTTAGAAAGTAGTTAGAAACTGGAAGACGAGCTATTGATTTAGCTTGTCTTTTTTTTTATAGTTGGGTAGAAAGTTAGAAACTACTACACAAATTGGAAAACATAACTTTGAAAGTAGAAAGAATAAAAATATTTGGTGGTAAAGCAACAATGCATCAAAACAAATTTGGTGTTTGGCAGTTTCGTATGTGGGTGAGTGCTGATAAGCGTTATGTAGAAAAATCACTACGTGAAAAAGTGAAAGCTCGTGCTTTGACCTTAGCAGAGGATATGTACGAAAAAGTAATTGGTGACATTGCAAAAGGTAAAACAATTTTTTCAATTGATGTGCGCACTGCTGTTGATAAATTTATATCTGAGAGACAAGCTGAAGTTGATGATGAAGTTATTGGTGAAGGGTACTTAAAAGCCGTCAAGTCCCACTTATCACATTTCGTTAAGTATGTTGGTGAAAAAGAAAAAGTTGGAAATTTATCAATAAACACACTTTTACTGCACGAGATTGATGGTGAAGAGACAACATATTTTCAGTGGCGATTAGCACAAGGTGTTGGCTTAGCAAGCGTTAGAAACGAGATTAGTTCAATCAATTCGTGTATGCGTTATTTGTTTGAGGTACTGCAAGTGACAACCTTCGCTACTTTTCGCTTACCTAAAGCACAAATGAANAAAGTACAAAACACTGCACGCAGAAGTGGAGATGAAGTAAGACGCCTAACGTTTACACACGACGAGTGGAAGTCGTTCTACACAGCAATGCGAGGCTATAAAAGTAAGCTGAAGAATCGTATAACAGATGACGAGTACGTACAGCGTCAATTGTTTAGGCATTGGTGTTTGTTTGCTGCCAATAGTGGATTACGTAATGGCGAGCAAAGGCAACTTAAGTGGGAAGATGTGAAGATAGAAAAAGAAGCAGAAGGCAAGATACATTTAGCAGAAGTGGTAGTTGGCAGAATGACGAGTAAGGTGCGTAGAGGTAGAACGTTTTACACGCAAGGTGCTGAGTATTTGCAGAGATGGAAGAAGATACAAAAAGATTATGGAATAAGCACAAAAGGCTTAGTGTTTAGTACTGATGGCGAAAATGAATGGGAGAGTTGGAGGCTACACAAACATTGGAGGCAACTATTGTCGCTTACTGACATTGACGAGGAAAAGAGATTACGGTTAGTGCCTTATAGCTTGCGACATTTAGCTATAACCAATTATGTGCTTAGTGGAAATTCGCTCACTGATGTGGCATTTACGTGTGGTACAAGCGTTAGATTAATAGAAAGCGTGTATTACCATTTGCGTACAGAAAAGATGAGGAGTGTAGCTACAAAGCGATTTGTAAGACGAAAAGGAAAAATTTACCCACTTGGAGCTAAAACGTTAATTGGTTAGCTATAGCTTCATTAACTTAAAAGGAGACTAAAAATGAAAACTGAACTAACAACACCTAAAGCAATACTGATTGGAA
>JGI20151J14362_10000332_pt1 | contig 35184 bp, 53 predicted proteins | sample COG_01_FD_14362 | JGI IMG/M metagenome (IMG submission 14362)
ATGTTAGTTAATTTAGCTAATGTTGCTGAATATGAGGCCTCATTAATATCTGAGAGAACTAAAAACGCTTTAGCTGAGAGAAAAGCTCAAGGTGTTAAACTGGGTTCACCAAATCCTGGTATTGGTCAGAAAAAAGCGGTGCAAGCTCGCCAGCTGACAGCTCAGGATGATGCTGAAAAAATCTGTGAGGAAATTAAAAAGATTAAATCGGCTGGTTTCACGACTTTAAAAGAGATAGCTAAGGAGCTGCAAGTAAGAGGCGTGCCAGTATTAAGACAAACTTCTTTTAATAAAGGTGAAATTAAAGAGGAGGATTGCCGCTGGTTTATTAAAGGAAAAGTAGATAAACGAACCACTATTAGAAACATTATGATACGAGGAGGTATTTATGACAAGTAGTTCATTTAGAAATTCGCCAATAGATGAATCAAATAAATTATTTGCAAAAGAATTAGCCTGGTTTGAAATTGACCGGTTATCGTTAAATAAAAATTCTTTTCATAATAAATCGATTGCTAAACAATCCGAAGATTTTAAGAAAACTTTTAATTATTTTTATAATAATATCCCTCGGTATTTATATTTTTTGTCAATAAGTTATGCCTATTTTAATGACAAAAATTTAGGTTTAAATGAAGTGGTTAAGCTGACCGGTATAACTCGGCAGACCGCCTCACAAATAACTAAGGATTTGCAAGCTATGAATTTAGTCCGCCTAGATAATTCATTGTCAGATGCTCGCATAGTAACGATTTTGCCTACAATTCAGTTTCAAGAGACAATGCAAGTTTGGAGCGAAATGCGGTATTGTTATTATAGTAAGTTTTGTTTTCCGAAAGTATTTTTAAGCCGAAAGTTAAAAGAGGAATACGAAAAAATGTCAATTTTGTTAACATAATTATGTCAAAAAGTTTTCGTATTTATAGATATTTAAGGGTGTATTATAGGAGAAATAATGGATAAACAAAAACAAAACGAAGATTATTATAGTAATGTTATTTATGAAAAATCGTGTTCTCGAATAACAATTCCAATGATGCAAGCCAAACATTTAGCTAATGCGGTTAAATTATTTGGTGAGCTGTATGAGAATTTAAAAGAGATACAAAATTCAAAGCAACCGATTTATCGAAAATTAACAATGGCCAAACACGAATTTTATTCGGTGCATTGTGATTTAAAGGTAAGAGCCAACGAACCTAAATTAGGAGCTGGTCCGCACAATGATTTTAGAGGTTGTAAATGACACTATATATAGGAATCATCGATGAAATTAGCGTTTAATCAAATAACAACCCTTGCAAATGGAGATTATATGCAAAATAACAAACATAATATAGAGATTACCGCACTATATGACGATTCTAATAGAATTGTTAAGATATCGGAGTCATTAAATGTGCGCATAATATATATTAGGAAAATTAAGAGTGTCCTCAATATATTGTCTGGTGTTACTGACTATCTAAAGGCAGTAAGATTATCAAGTTTAGCTAGTTTAACTTTTAATATATTAGCATTTTTACTATGCTTTTTTCTAGTTATTTCTTTAGTGGTAGCTCTCGATGTAAACCATACATTTATAAGAGGTCCACAATGGTAGGAAAAAGAACAAGAGATGACCAAGCCAGCTGCTCAATACTCTCAATCTTAGCTGGACATTCTGCTTATGATTCACCTAACGATATTTTAAGGTCAGCTGTAGATTCTATTGCCAAACCTAATGGAGAACATAGAAAGCCAGAAATATTAGGTAGTCCTATGCATTGGGGAAATATACACGAACCAAAAATCATAGAATTAGGATTAAAAAAATTATTAATTACTGATTACGATGATAATTGTGAACCGGTGCATCATTCAACATTACCACTATCTGGTTCACCTGATGCTTTATGTAAAGTGAAAAAATTACGAGTACCACATATGCCCGAGGAGGGTGTATTTGTTATGGGTGATGATGATGAGATTGTATTGGATGGTCTTGTTGTTGTTGAGGCAAAAGCTATTGGCAAACCACCTCAAACTATCCCAGATTTAAATAAAGGTCCTTATCAAGTTGAGGGATTGATGATGTGTACCGGTGCAAAATATGCTGTAATTGCTCATTTGTATCAAGGTATTCATCTCCGGGTATTTGTAACAAAAAGTAATCCCGAGATTAGAAAACATATTGAGGAATTAATACCTGAGTTTCAAAAAAAAATTAATGACTATAAAGTTAATGAGGTTGTTGATTGGTATCCGGTTGCTAATCCATTAGATGGTGTTTCAACCTATAAAGTTGACCAGGGATTACCTCCGGTTGTTTTAGGTGGAGAGGATATGGCAATCGTTGATAAACTATTAGAGGCTCAACAATTAATTAAATCCGGTCAGAAAATTAAGGATGAGTGTACTTCATATTTAATGTCTATTATGGCTAATCACGATACAGCTGTTGGAAATAATGTTGAGATTCATTGGCCTCAAAATTCTGCCAGGAAATCTTATACTGTTGCAGCTCGACCACCTACAAGAGGTAAATCTTTAAGGGTTAAGGTTTTCGATGATGTTTAATGGCAATTATTTTACACCAAAGGAAAAGGAGTTGTTTGTGTTTATTAAAAATTTTATAGAAACTAATCATTATGCTCCATCCTATAAAGAGATGAAAAAATTTAAAAAGACTAAATCTGATAGCGGTATTAATCATTTATTAGATAAGCTCGAAAGTAAAAATTATATCTTACGAGATAAATGGAGCAATCGTTCTGTCAGAATTAATTATGAATCTTTACAATATTAACTGAAAAAACGACCCTCTAGTAGCCTCGAGAATTGATTTTATAAGGCTCCCTGGAGGGTTACTACCTAGCTAATTTCCTTTAAACTTTCCTTTAATGACTCTTGTTCGAGTTCATTATTTTCTAAATGGATACTATAAATACTATGTGATATTGATGTAATCCTAAATGTTGGTTTGAAAAAAATTCTCGGAGGTTTCCTCATACAAACAAAAGCAACAATATCTGATGACATATCTTTAGTTAAATTTCTTTTATTTCCAGTAGGTCCTTGCTTAGTTGCAAACCTAAATCCATTTCTATCTTTTATTTTTGATTTAGAGCTTTTAACTTCGACACGATAAGGTTTGTTTTCTATGATTGTAATTAAATCAAACCCCCAATGATTAACAACCGATGTGTTATAACCTAAATCTATTAAAAAATAAGCTACATAATATTCTGCTGTTTTACCTCGAACCATAATGGATTTCCTTTTTTATTCCAAATGACTACTGGACATTTATATTCTCGTTTATTTGGTATTGGGAATTTTGATTTATGTTCGTGCCGCATCTCATCATACATAATGAGCAAATGCAAAAAGCAAACCCACCCCTCCAACGCCTATACCGATAAAAACTATGATTCCATTAATCATATCCTCTCTTTGTTTTTTCTCGTATGCGAGTTGTATTTTTCTTTTTTTTCTTATTTGACCTTGAATCCTTAATAATTCATCCCAGGCTTTCATACCAAATGTGGCAATCATATAATTTTTTAATTCTATTTCCATTGCTTGTGCTTTTTTCTTAGCTCCAAATTCATCAAGAGCTTGCTGTTCTACATTTGCAATTTTTTTAACTTTTTTATTTTGTGGATTTTTTATATTTTCTATGGCGGACATCCACCTACCCACATCTGACATCATCGATTCCGCATTTCTCCCTACATCGAATCCTTTTTTGATTGTGTTAAATGCTGTTGTTGCGACACCCAATGCTGTAATTGGGTCCATTATTTTTTCCCTATAAAGCTGCTTACTCCTTTAATACCAAAGCTCGCACTTATACTAATTAAAATTCCCCATTGTAGAAATTCCGGTAAATCTTCTCTAAGGAATCTAAACCCCTCTTTTAATACTGGTTGCATAGGCTCTATAAAACAAAGTGTCATTATTATAATCATCCAAATTGTCCATAACTCATCTTTATAAGAATCCCCAGCATTGGATTGAGCAATTTTTTCCCAGTCACCATCAGTTTCTATCTTTTTACGAGTAGCCTCGAGCTTTGATAATTCTACCTGAGATTTTAATTTTGCCTTTTCTTGTTTTCCTTTTATCCAGGCTGTTGCTAAATTAGTAATTCCTGAAACGATTGGTCCAAATAACATTTAATGAATACTCCCTGATATTGTTTTAAGTTGATTATTAAATAAATTGTCTAATTGGTCAGCCACATATTCAGCATCCTCTTTATAATCTAACCCGGTTATTTTAATTGTTACTGATGGTTTATTATTTTCCTCATCAACATAAATCATATATGTTAAAACTGTATCATCCATTACATCAACTTAAACATTACAGTTATCATTGTACCTAAAATCGAAACAGTTGAAGTCCAAATAACAACCTCTAACCGCTTGATTTTTTCCTCTAGTTTATCTAAAGATTGTTTGGTCATATCTCTATACACAGCACATTCTCTTTCGTGTGCGGTTAATTCCATAGCTACATCTTGTAATGTTCTAGTGTCCATTTGTAATTTTATTTTCATATTTGTATCCCCAACGATTATCTGAGTTATCCCACACTCGTTTACATTCCTCAGGAATACTAATTAATATATTAGAAAGCCTAATTATTTTTTTTGTTAACTGCATTACTCACTCGGCTTATCTGGCATTTTTACAGCTTTAGCTTTGGAAAGCGAATCAACATTTTTAGTTATATCTCTTAGCTCTTGTCTATAAGTTTTCCAATCATCAGCCATAGTTACATCTGAATTAGCCATCCAATCACATTCACCTAAAAGTCTAGTTCTTTCTTCACGAATACTAATCATAATACGACCATATTCACCATCGCTCCAGGCTTTATCTCTAGCCTCCAGCTCTTTAATCTCATCAGCAGTTAATTCTACCTGAGAGCCATTAACCATTTTATATTTATAAGACATATTTACTTCCTACCTTTAAGTATTTTTCAAAGCCATAACTGTTAATATAGGTTGTACATAAGAAAGTCCTGGACCACTACCAGATGCGCCTGTACCATCCCATTCAACCAGAGCGTGTGCTGATGCCTCATAAGTACCACTATATTCTCTAGCTTGTATTTTCATTGTTTTATTAGAAGTCCAAGAGGCAAGTCTTGGTAAAGTTGTATCAGCACTACCACCAATTTCAATCATATATCCAAACTCTAAAAAGGTTCTTAAATGTTGTCCAAAAACATTTCTTCTAAGTGTAGTTACTTCGTCAGAGTCTATAAAAAATTTAAAGTGTGCTAAAGGGTAATCATCTGTTCTGGAAAAATACAAACTTAAATTGTAAAAAACTCTAGTTGCATTACTTGGCGGAGTGTATGCAAAAGATGAACCTGTTACATCAGCGTAAGAGGTAGTAAACTCTTGAATTGCTGTAACATTAGGCATAGTGTATGTACCACTAGGAACTGTTACAGAACGACCATCGCAAGGTCCTTTTATTATTTCTATAATATTACTACCTAAAGATAAATCACTTACTGTATTTGCTGTTGCTCTAAGTATTGCCATAATTTATTCCTTTGGGTGTTTATCCTTTATTGTTTTAATAGTTTCTTTCCACTTATCAATTCCATTATGATATATGTCATCTAATTGGTCCTTAATACTTGGGTATTCTTTTTCTCTTTTCATTTTGTAAGCATTAGCCTCATCTACTTTGTCTAGTTCAGCTTTTTTTGTTTTAATTTGGTCAACAGTAATGTTGTTTGGATTTTTATCGTGCCAAGTTATGTTATCATAATCTTCACTAATTACTGATACTCTTGCATTAGTATCTAAAGCCAATATTGCATCTACTATTAAAGCCATTATGCACCTATTTCCATTAAAGTAAGATTAGAACTTCCAATCCCAGTTTCTTTATTATTATAGTTATAACCACCACCATTTATTACTAGAGTCGTGTTAGATAAACTTGAAGAAAAATGATTTATCCAACATTTAATATTATAAGTTGTTGCTGATGTTGTGTTAGGCGAATCAACAAAATGAATTTGTAATTTATCATCTGCTTGTGAATAATTATTATAAGAACTAGATGAGTGAAATTCACCCACCCCAGTATTCCAGCTTGACTTATCACCCTCGCCAATAACTGTTGACCCTCTATAAATACTTAATCCATAATATTGAGCGGATGAAGTATTTGTAGAAACTTGCACTCCTCCCATTAATAATATTTTACTACTTGTTGCACTTGGTGTAATAGCTTGACTTAATATTTGAGCTTGAGCATCTACATTTGTGTTTGAATGTGTTGCATATTGGTCATTGTGTAAAGAAACGACTTGCAATATTTTACCACCACCTGGAACAGCAAAAGAATTATCACCTCTTAAAAATGTTGTACTATCTTTTGTTCCGGTTGCTGATAATTGCGACATACCCACAGTACCAGAGCTTGGTGTTCCGATGTTTAAAACATCACCTAAAACAATAATACTATTTATAACATCGCCAGTAACAAGAGCTGAAGTGAATGTAATTGTTGAGCCGGAAACAGTATAATTTGAGGTTGGAGATTGTAAAATTCCATTTACAGTTACTAGTATATGGTTTGCACTAGCTGGAGAAAAATTAACCGACCCACTTTGCATAGTATAAGCTGCCTGACCATTAACTGTAGATATAGCATCTAGCTTTTTAAATGAACCTGACTCTGGAAGTTTTCCTATAAATGGCATTTAAGCTACTCTCACTCCATAAACTGTTACTCTCCCAGAAAATGTTCCTGAGGACATATATAATTTAAATGAATTAAAAGCGGCTGCATCTCTGTGTTGATGTACTAATGGGAACCAATAGTGACTACCACCAGAATAATATTTTATTACATCTGTATATGCTGTCGTATATACCGCTGAATCCATTGGGTTAATTAATCTGATTGTTACATCTTGTTTTGATGTTGCAGTTGGAGTATGTAATAAAGCATTACCAGTATTCCATTGTGAACCATTTGACACATAATTAGCACCAGCTGCACTAGTAGTATCACTTGAACCAAATCCACCATATCCACTATAATAATTTGCAGTATCGTAAGTTGAATTATTATCCGGAGCAAGTTGCATATATAGATTAGTTGTTGCTGATGGAATAATTTTAGTAATCTTTATAAGGTATTGTTCGTAAGTTGAAGTTATGATTGAACTACCTACCTCAACCGAACTAGCTGAACTTGCAGTAGCGGTGTGCAATTTTACTAATTCAGCCTCATCACCAGCTCCACTTACTGTACCAGTAAAAGCATAATTAGCACCTAAATCTAATTTAGTATTTCCTACCGCATCATCAGCTATTTTTGCTGTTGTGATTTGACCATCAGATATATCGGCTGATGTGAGTGGAACTTGTGCTGGTTGTTGTCCTATATATCCCAATGTTTCCCCCTATGAGCTAATCGCATCAACAACACTAACCCAAACATCTAATGAGCTTGCTGTATTTGAAGTTACTTTTAAAGCATCGCCTGATTGAACAACATATTTAGCTCCACCATCTAATACTTGTAAAGCGGAACCCGCTGGAATAGAAACATCCTTAACTAAACTAATATCATTAGAGCCATCATTAATATAGCAATGAACTGTTATGGCACTTGAGTGGACATTTGCCAAACTTATACCTACTACAGTATCATAACTATTTGCTGTAAATACAGTTGTTGCTCCAGTACCTACTGCATTGCTTGTGTATCTTCTAAAATCTTGTGCCATATTTCTCCTTTATAAAGCTATACTCATTGCTATTGAAAATCCCGCTGACACTTCACCAGCTGGACCAGTAGGACCAGTTGCACCAGTAGGGCCAGTTGCACCAGTAGGACCGGCTGAACCAGTTGAGCCAGTTGACCCGGTAGAACCAGTTGCACCGGTATCGCCTCGAGGAATTGTTAAAGTTAATGCTCCAGTAGTTGTATTATATGAGCTTGATGCTGATGAGCCAGCTGACCCAGTTGATACAGATACTGAGGCTACTGATAAAGCTGATACCGATGGATTTCCATCAGAATCAAAAGTTAATGATTTAGAGGCTCTTGTTGCTTTAGCCGGTAATGTCATATCAATAGATGTTGGGTCATATACCGGAGCTTTAATACTTCTATCTGTATCTTCTGAAACTTGTTGATTAAAAATTGTTAATGAATCTAATTCAGTATTAAGTGAGCTGGCTAACAAATCTCCAGCTGTAACGAAATCAGTTGTTCTTTGGATTGCTCTACCACCAACAATAGTAATAGTATTTGAGCCAGTTGGTGTAGCCGGAGTAGAGGTAAATATAATGGAACCGGTTCCAGTAGTTGTTGACAAAGATACAGTATAATCGCTGGTCAATGTTTTTTTTGTGGAATCAATGTAAACTGATAAATCTGTTTCGGCCAATATTGGAAAGGAAAAAGAATATGGGCCAGTACCAGCTGAACCAGTATAAACAACACGCCTATCAACAGCTGTGATTGAATAATTTGCCATTAATGATTACCTCTAAACATTTATTAAATATACCTAAAAACATAACTTTACTCAAAAGCGGCTCCGATATTTGGCGTATCAGAGGGAACACTCTCTCCAGGACTCCACCAATATTCTTGTTCATAATCTCTATATTTTTGTCGTTGATGCTTACGCCATCTTTTCTCAGCTTTAGGGTCAATCATTCTTTGTATATTATCTAAAACAATTCTTTCGAATCCTAAACTTAAATACCAAAGCGAACTACCAGGAGTATATTGTTTAACAAAGTTTACAGCTTTTCTTCCTATATTTGTATCATCACCTCGAGTTGCTCTAAAAAGACTACCTAATGTTAAATCAGCAAAATCTGTAGCTAATCCAGCTGTTGGCCCTCCAGCGATTGTACCTAATCCTTTCCCATAACGAGCCTCAGATTGTCCAATAAAATCACCCCATATACCAGCTCCTCCACCTTGTAAAAATGCTTTGGCCCAAAATTCTTTTGTATTCATTTTTAATGGTTGTCGGCCTTTACTCATTTCCTTTAATTGTAAACTTACACCTCCCATTAAAGTTACAGCTATAACAAAATCAGCGGTTAAACTTGCTTTTCTATAATTACTTCTAGCGTTCATAAATCGCCCAAATATAGTATGCATTATTGTTACCGGATATTGTTTGTATTGAGCAAAACTTCTAGTTAATTCCCCTGATATAGTACCAGCTCTCGAACCTCCTAATAATGTTCCTTTAGCTCTAAATGTTGTTGATGGAATTGCTGATTCGGTTTCTGTAACAATAGCCTCTAATATTTTAGTTGATAGCTCCTTAGCTTTTCCAGTTGGTAAATCTGTTCGAGCTGCTATTGCCTGGTAATCTAAATATTTTCCCTCAGCTAATTTTGTAGTTCTAATTAAATCCCAATCACTAGCATTAATACCATATCGCTCTAATGATTCTCTTAATAGTTTATCTAATTCATTATATTTTTTTCCAACCTGACTCCCAAAATGACCAGTAAATTCTAATGTAAAAGCGTGTCTACCACCCTGAGTCATAGGAGCTAGTCCACTTGACCTCATAACAAAATCCGATACTCTTGCTGTCCATCCAGGACCAGCTTTTTCACCATTAAATCGAGCTGTTAAAATTGCAGTATCTATCCAGTTATCAGCACCACCACCTAATCGAGCCGCAAGTTTTGCTCTTTCTCGTGAGCTTAATCCAGCAAATACAGTTTTAAAATAATTAGTCATCATTGATACTTGTGGCAACCCAATCATTCGAGCTGTTATTCTAGCGTTTTGTGTATCAGTTAATGCTGAGATAGATGCTCTACCAAGTTGAGATGCAGATAATACATTTCTTACACCTTGCATTGTTTCTGCGACTCGGACATTAACTGGGTCATTTACTCTTAATTGAAAATAGTCATAATAAATTTCAGCTGTTTTTACTGCCGATGTTACTTTGTCTTTTTCTTTTTTAACTAATTTAGCACTTCTTCTTTCAATTTCTCTTTTTATGTTTTTCATCATTTGAGTAGGATTAGGTCCTAACACTTCTAATTCAGCAACAGTTCTCGACATACTTTCAATATGATTAGTCATTACATTAAAAGCATCAGGCTCTCCAAATCGTTCCTGGTATTTCATCCAGGATTCAGCATCTTTAAAAACTAAAAATCTATGGTCTTGTAAACGATTAGCTAACATTTTTTGACCCTGACCACCTAAGCCTCCAGGTTTAATTGTTGCAGCTCCATTAGTGCTAATTTTTTCAAATGAATCTTTTAATGCTAATTCTAAAGTTTCATCACTAAATTTAAGACCGCTTTGTTCATTAATCATTTTTTCTTTATTAAGTAATGGTCTTATAAAATCTATCCATTCTTTTTCTCCAGCTAATAAAACTAATTCATTATTATGCAGCTGCGGTAATCCCCAATCCTCTCTATTAGCAATTCTCATCCCAGCCTCATTAGCTCTAATTCTTATTTTATTTGCTGTATCTTTCCAGGCTTGAGCTAATTCTTTTGCTGATACATTACCACTATCCTCTCCAAATATTTCTCTAACCATATCTTTAATTTCAGCTTTATTGCTGGTTCGGCCACTCACACCTTTACCAAACTTAGCTAATACTTCATTCATATAACCAAGATAATATCTATTGATAGCTCCACTTCTCGCCTCAAGGTTTGATACACCTTTTGCAAATGGGTCATTTATAGCAATAAGAGCTTGCATAGCTTTTCCCGGATTACCAGGATAGCGGTCAATAAAATCCATTATTCTTTTATGAGTCATAATCTGTAAGAGCTTTACTCTTTTTTTATGAGCTGTTTCTGCTTTTAAAATATCAAAAGTTTCTTTCGCAGCTCGAGAGGCTGCATTTTCAGGACTCGATGATTTAGAAAATTCCATTTCTAATTGGTCATAAACCTCATCAGCATAAGCCTTTTGCTCATCGGTCATCTTACCCTCTTTATTAGCATTAACTACACAATCTTTAAAACTCATCAGGCACAATCCTTTAAGCGTTTTAACATTTCTGCATCTTTTTCAAATTCATTAAATACTTCTCGAACTGTTTGGTTTTTTGAAATAACACCATCAGCTGATTGTAAATTAGGCTCTTGAAATTCTATAACCTCATCTAATAAGGATGAATCTTCAATTTCTTGTTTTGCGGCTTGTGTTTCTAAATCGGAGTCTTTACCTAGAGTAGGTGACCCATCTTTTTCCAAAGTTTGTTTGCTTGAGCTTTGGCCATCTCCTCTACTTTGTCGTAATCGAAAATCAGCTTGTTCTGATTGTTCAACGATTTTTTCTGAACCTTGTGGACCCTCTTGGTCAATTCTGGCGTGGGCATCAAATTCTCCTTTCATTAAATTATAGTTATTTTTTGGTTTAAGTCCAATGGTTTTAAAGTAATCTATATTAATTAATTTACCGGTTTCAATAAATCTATTAATCATTCTTTTAAAAGCCTCTTTAGGACTTACATCGGATAAAATTAATTCAACAGTATAACCATTTTCTTTTAATTCTTTTTTAATACCTATCATATCGGATTGTTTATGACCCACTCTAGGTAATAAGATATTATCCCCATTTTTCATTGCTTTCTTATAAACTAATTCATTAATTACTTTACTCTCCAAATGAACAGCGTTAGAGCCTACACCATTATTAAACTCAGGAAATGTTTTTTTCACTTCATCTGAATCAATAATCATAGCTCTTTTATTTTTTGCTATTTGGTCAGCTATTGTGCTTTTACCAGCTGCCGGAGAGCCAATTACTATGTATGCTTTTTTTTCTTTTAAAATAGGTTCATCTGAAATCAGTTTTTTAAATTCATCATAAAATCTGTTAATTGCATTTTCATAACCAATTACTTTTTCATTACCAAAATTAAATTGCCTGGAGCTAATCCATTTATCTGAACCATAACCAGGTATTTCATTTGTAGGTTTAATTTTAGCGGCTTGTTCATAAGCATCTTGAACCGCTGGATGTTTTTCTATTTCAATAGGGTCATCTAATCCCTCATCCATTTTCTTTTTTAAATCTTGACGAAGTTCAACTTTTTCTTGAAAAGATTCTTTAGCTTTAAAATCTAATTCCTCTTTTAATACATTTTCTAATTGGTTCCCTTGCTCCTCGACTACTTTTCCTCTTGGTTCTTCGAATCCCTGAATATTTGTTCTTTCCGGGATAGGGTCCATAATTTCTGNCTTTTGATTCTCAATANCATCTCCGANTCNGCCATCGACATCCCTAGAGATATTGCCTCGCTGTATTTCTTGTCGGATAACTCTTGAGAGGTCATCGACAGCTGCTCGTTTGTTTTTTGTTTCTTTAAACTTTTTAGCTGCTTTGGTGAGTTCATCACCGATGGCTCCGGTGGTGTGAGCGAGTCGTTTGAGTATTTCTTCTGCTGTCGCATTGTTTATCTCCATTTCTTTATTAATATTTTTCACTAATTGATTCCCTTTAGACTCAATTTGCGACTGATTTTCTACGAGTGTCTTAAACACTTGCTTATCTCTTTTTAACCTTTTTAAAGTTTCATCTAATATTACAGCTCTTTCTTTAAATAAAGTTTCTGTAACCTTTAGATTGCCAAATAAGGTTTCTTGAGATTCAGTTTTGAAACCAGCTCTTAATGCCTGGTTAATAATTGATTCAGCTTGTACTAAATTAGTTGGTTTTGTTTCATTTAATAATTTTATAATCGTTGGTTGTTTATCAACATCATCAACCATTTTTCCAACCAAAGCTCCAAAATTCTCATCAATAACTTTATTCTCCATCATTAACCAGGCATCATCTCCCAGTTTACTTAAATCATTACCTTGCTTATAAAATTCTGATGTTCGAGGAATACCGATTGAATCTAATTTTTTTTTATCTAACTTTAAAACTTTAGCAATATCCATAGCATTTAACTTTTGAATATTAGCTATATTTTTTGCAGCTCCAATCGTTCTAACTTCCTGAGCTGTAAAGCCATCAACCTCTCTAAATAGATGACCATATAATGCTGGTTGCTGACCATCTTTCTGAGCTATAATTCTTTTAGCTAGACCTAATCTTTGGTGACCATCAACAACAATTTTTTTTCCCGCTTTAGTTTCAAATACTAATATTTTATCAGCAAGAAATGGTTCCCACTTTGTAACATCTTTCATTTTATTAGATACACCAAATTCATCTGTACCTGATTTGAATTGAAATGTTTTTGCATCTACTTCTAATTCATCAATATTAAATTTAATTTGGTCCTCAGGTAAAGTAGCCTCAACAACACTTTCTTTAGTTTGAAATTTTTCTGTATTCAATGGTGATGTAGGTTTATTAATAGGAGCTGCATCAGGATACTCACCTAAGTTTCTTAAACTTTCATTAACTAATTTAATATGCTCAGATTCACCATCAATGCCTTTAAATGGATTGGCTTTAATAATATCCTCATCATCTTTTAAACTTTTAAGCGAATGATTTAATAAACTAATATCATTCATAGGGTCTAATTCTTCACTTAGATTTTTAGAAATTTTATGTCCATTAGGATTGTCAGGACTTAATAAGTTTACTGCCTCTTTTAAAGCATTGTGAGCATCTTGATTAGATAATTTTTCAGGAACTTTAAAACTTGGTATCGCTTTTTTAACTCCAGCAAATATTGTATTTATTGCTAAACCACCAACTCCAGCTGATAATCCACCAATACCAACATCTCTTGCCATATCATTTAATGTATATTCCTCTCCAATACTTTCTCTAAAAATTTTAACTTGAGGTCGAGTAACTAATTCATAACCCGCTCCAGCTCCAAATTGCTGAACAAAAACTTTTGCCATTGCCGGTTTAGTAAATTGACCAGGAATATTTCCATATAATAAAAAGGGCCAATAAAGTGGATTACTTACCATATCACCAAAATAACTAGCCATTGTTGGTAAAGCCTGGGAACCAAATGGCCCACCAGCTTTTGATATTTCAGCTACATCAGCTTTTGCACTCCTTGCTAATACACCAACTTGTTCTAATAGTGATTGTTGAGTAATAATTTCATAACCAGGTAATTTAGAATTTTTTATATGTTTATTTAACTTTGCTAATTCTTCATCAAAACTATCAATTCTTTTTTCTGTTGCATATTGACCACTACCTGAAACAAAACTTTCTTTAGGAGCATTTCCAAAATTATCAAATCTTTTACCAGTTTTTTCAAAAACATCATCTAATATTGGCTGTAAAACTTTTGTTAATCCATATTCCCTGGAATTAGGAGAACTCATAATTTTATGCATTTCCCTAACTTTATTCCAACTTTCGCTATAGTCACTCTCAGGTCTATCAAAAGTTTGTATTCTATCTAACCCAATAGATTCTAAGGCCTCTTGATTACTATTAAATGCATTAACCATTTATATAACCAATCCTTTCTCATATCCTTTTTCTTTTGTATATGTTAAAACTTCTTTTCTATTATCACCGCTCGTTAGTGAACAATGAACCCAACCAGAATCTAAGCCTTTTTCTTTTGAGAAACATTCAAGAATTACTTGGTCAAAATCAAAATGGTTAATAATCATTTCAGCTAAACTTAATGTACTCATACCTAGAGCCTCAATATCAACAGCCTCTCCTTTACAATGTTGGGATAATTGAGATGACCCTATTGCTAAAGATAATTCTTGTGTTCGATAACCACTTGTAATTATAATCGGTTTTTGGATTCGTTCACGAAGTGGTTCCAGTATTTGTGTGGCTAGAAACGATAACTTTGGAATAATATCTTGAGGAGGAGTGTTATCTAATCCTTTTCTATCCGCAGTTTGACTTTTTGTAAATTCTCTTAAACTAAAATTTTTTGTAAGCTGCATTTTATTCTACTTCTTCCATCAATTCTTTTTGTTTTTCTATCTGCCCTTGAATTTCAAAATCTTTATTTAACCCTAATAATTTTGTAATATCTAACTGAATAAGATTATTGGATGCATCAGTATATAGAAAAGGATTAACTTCATTATCTATTGGCTTGTTAGTAATATAAAACATATTAGGATTTCCGGAATTAACTAAATAAACTCCATCATCAATAATTTTTTCTATTGGAAATATTTCACCATCTGTATAATGAGGTGTTGATTGCAAACTTTTTTCAAAAACACTTACCTCTAAATTATTAAGCATTTTATCTAATTCTTTTTTATGAACTTCTTTTGGTACAATTACATTATGGCCATCATCTTCATAAACTCCACCAAACCCATTTTTTAAATCACCGGTTCCTCCAAGAAATTCATTAACTCTTAATTCATATTCATTACTTTTTATATCTCCTTTATTTAAAGCTGAATAATAAACTGCATCATTAATAGAAGATTTTAAACTATTGCTTATTTGTAAATCATTTAAAACATCTGCTGTTTTTGATTTAATATCGTTTTTTGTTATATTGGAATTAGGAAAAGGTAATTTTTTAATATCTTTATCTAAACCATCTAAAACAGTTGTAACTAACCCAGGGTTACTTCCTGATAATTCTCCCATAAGTGAATACATTCTTGCGGTATCTTGGTTGGAATCAGAAAACATTGTGCTAAATAATTCATCACTATATTCTCCAAATGCTACTCTTATATTATTTAAAATATTTAGTTTTTGTGATGCAGTAGGTGCTGATTCTATTTCATTTAATAATTGTGTTTCCTCATCTTTTGTTAATATTTGAAATGGAACTAAACCTTTTTCTAATTCAGTTTTATGAACCATATATTTATACCTTTTATTTGTATCGTTTATTATCCCAGTACCTTGAGTGTTTTTTCTAATAATATTTGAAATGTTTAATTCAGGAAAATTTTCATCTTGATTTTGATAATATGAAACTGGGTCTTTTATTAATGCAGTTTTTTTCTCTTTAACAATTTTTTGCAAGGCCTCAGCTACCTTTTGGTCAGCATTTGTCATTCCATTATTATTCATTGTTGATATTAAATTTTGTATTTCTGATTCAGAATCAATGGTAGGAATTTTGTCTTGATTTTTTACAACATTATATAATGTTTTTAATGCATCATATTGTTCTGTAACACTTGAATCATTTATCCCTTTAACCATATCTGAAAGTTTATTTATTTCTTTTTGGTCAGGAGTATTATTTGCTTTTATAATGTTTCCTATTTCAGTAATTTTATCTATTACAACTTTGGCATCACCTTTTTTCTCACTCGCTACCTTATCTAAAGCCTCCATAATTAATTGTTCTGATGCTGTTACACCATCTTCTTTTAATTGATTTTTAAGTATTAAAATATTACTATCTATTTCTGAAACTGGCATTTTTGTTATTTCTTTTATTCCAGGAGCAAAGGCCTCATATAATTCTATCTCTTGCATCATTAATGCTTTTTTATCTGAATCAGCCTCATTTTCTACATTTTGTTTTAACTCAGATAATCTGGTATTAACATCATAACCTTTAAACATACCGGACTTTATTTGAGTAAAATCTTTATTGTAAACTGTTAGTGCGGAATTAGATTCACTTTTTCGACTTCTTATAGTTCTGTTAAAATTAGCTCTTAAAGATTTAATAGCATCTCTATTTAAACCTCTTAACAAACCATCTTTTTTAGTGGTTGCTGGTTCAAACACTTTATCCATAAATGCATTTTTATCAGGAGCTGCATTAAATTTTGCAATAACCTGAGATGCATAAACATCCTCTTGATAATCTAATAATTCTTTGGCAACTTTTTCACCAGTAAATTTATTCGCCTCAAGGAACTTTCTATGATTTACTAAATCCATCTCAAGAATTGCATCAAACTTCTCATCAGGTAATGTTAATCCTTGGTTTGCAGCAAATAATTCACCATCTTTTTTTCTTCTATTCCATCCCATTAATGCATCAGTTTGGTCTTTTTCTGTTTCCCATTTAGACCATTTACCAATATAGTCACTCATTGTACTTTGGCCTAAAATGGATAATTTCATATTTAACTCAGCTGCGGCAATCGGACTAAGATTTTGTAATGCTGAGGAATAACCAGTATTTAAATTATCTATTTTATCTTGTAAATCTTGTGGATTTTTACGATTCGTTTCCCAATCTGTTAATAAAACACTTAAGTCATTTCTTGCTTGTGTTTCTAATTTAGCGGCTGAAAGAACTGATGCTTGTTCAAATGCAGCTGCTCCAGCTGCGGTTATTGGTTTCTTTCCTCCATATTGCTCTAAAACTCCCTCAGGATTTTGAACAGCTGTTTCCTGAGCTTGTCTTATTCGAGATTTTTTATGTATATCTAATGCAAAATTAGTAACCTTATCTGCTTGTTGTTGCATAGCTGATGCGGTTGTTTGTTTTTCTCTCAAATTAGCAAAATCAACATTTCTAATTGGAGCTAAACTATAACCCATACTTCTATATCTTAAACTTTTAACCATTATATTTTTTATCTCTCCATATTAAACTTAACCAATAGCCGCAATCTGCATTGCAGTATCTCCAAATTTTCCTACAGCATTATATATTCCTTGCTTTCTTGATTCTTTTCCAGCTTGCTCATATAAGTTTGCCTGGAACTCACCCATACCTAATGTTATGTCAGCTCCTCTTTTAGCTGTTGTGTAGTCCTTATAACCCTCACCAAAAGCATACATTGATAGATTGCCCATTGAACCACTAAATGGATTTAATAAAGCTGAACCACTTCGAGCATTAATTGCAGCTGTTGTTTCTAATGATTTATCTAATGCCGCAACTGCTTTTCTATTATATTCTAAAGCATCTCTACTAGCCTGAAGTCTTGTCATTTCAGCTTGAGCATTATATTCTGTTTGTTTATATGAACCTTGCATTACTGCTCCAACAGCTGATACTGCTGTACTAGCTATTGAAATATAAGGTGCGATTAAAGCTACTGTTTCCATTTTATCCTCCTATACTCACTTTATAATCTAATGCTAATAAATTTAATTCTAATGGAACTGATTGAGTAATAGTAATGGTTCCCTCATCATTAAATCCTAATAATGGACCTACTTTTTTAATTCCAGTAAAAGATTCAACAGCACTATCTAAAATATCCTCACCAAAACTTCTAAATGGAACTAATTGAGAATTAACACTCATCGCCTTGCTTTGGTAAACATCAGCATTTACTTCTATTATTCTTTTTTTAAAACCTTTAGCTGACACACTTCCAGAAAATTTCGGTTGTACCGGCATTGTTTTTACCTCTAATGCGAATGGTAATCCCATTTCATAATTACTAGCTGATGCTCTGGAAAAAGTAACAACACCACTTCCATTTGTTGTTTGCTGTTCCTCAACATTTCCATCGTTAATTATGTCAACTGTTGAACTTGGTAAATGTGCAGCTGTACCGGTTGTGCTTGAGGCTGATACATAAACAGCTGAATCTGTATGTAATGTTGAATCAAATACTTCAACAAAATATTTTGTAGCACTATTAATAGTCCTTTTAACGATTGTGTAAATAGTATCAACATCAACACCTACTGCTAAAAATTCCCCTGAGGTTGTTATTTTAGATGGAGCTATAACATTTTGACTTCTAAGTATAGAATAACAACTCATAGAGCCATTACCTGAATTTACAACAAACAATCTATCTGTTTCTTCTGTACTGGTACTTCTTCTAATAGCCATATCAACTGGATTATTTAATAAATGAGAACTTAATAATGATATGTTAGCTGTGTTATAGGCTTGCTCAGTATCAGTAAAAGACATTTCATTTAACATCTTTCCACTTCTTTGAATATAAATTGTTCCTGAATCTAATCCAGCAACTGGCACTCCTGGCTTTGTTCCATTTCTAGTGGCAGTTCTTACTAAAACATTTTCAGGCGTTATAGCTTGGTCAACAGTTTGCGGGATATAAAATTCTGAGCCACTCGTGAAAATTTGCAAATCCCGGCCTGAGTGAATATCAACAATTTGATTTAAACTATCTGTTGATATTGTTGCTGTTACTGATTCATCATCTAATGAACCACCTAAATTAAAATTAAAAAAATCTGCTACAACAGAACCCCAAAAAGTCGTTGGTTGTGATTTACTTCCTCCAAAATATAATCTTCCCTGGTGAAATGTTGTTGATACTGGATAACCTTTTGATGCTGACCAGGAATCAACATAACCAGTTTCTAATTCCCAATTACCACTTGCAATCGCTGAACTATTAAATAAATTGATTTCAACAATTCCTTTAACACTTGTTCCGGAAACATACTCAATAATTTTAATTCGACCAAAAGATTCTGTTAAATTAATATATTGTTTCTCGTGGTCCGCTGTAAAAACACTTGAGCCAGCTGTTAGGGTTATACTTCCACTTGTTCCGCTTGGTGTTAAAGTAGAGGAGGGATTACTTGTTGTAATTGTCGGAGCATAAACCGGAGTATTTTTAAAAGTAATAGTCGATAAGGTCCAAAGGTTGTGGTCAGCTCCTCTTACAATTTTAATTGGAGCTAAGTCTTTTTGAACAAAAATAATAGTATCAGCACTTTGTGTATATTTAATTGTACTAAGCATAGCTGAAGTTAAAGTTGAAACCGCTAAATAATCATTACCAGTAGAATTAATGTTAGTAACTAAGGTTGCATTTCTATAAATATAAATTCGTTGATTAACTAAAGCGAACATATATGAATCATCAGTATTAAATTCAAATGGTATTAACCTAACACCACTACCAGGACTAGCTGCTGATGGTAACTCGCTTATATATTTTAAACCATCTCGTCTTTTTAATCCGCCTTGAGGTTGAATAAATACATTGCTTGCAGTTTGTAAAGCATTGTAATATTGCTGTAAATCTACCCTACCTCTTACTAATGGGTCTAATTCTCCTATGCTGAAATTAGTTTGTATGTTAATTAACCTGGACATCTTTACCTAATAGCGGTTAAATCAAAATCATCCATTGACCAATTCGGTCTATTTTGACCATCTATTTGTGTTGCTTGTCTAAACATTCCTCCTCTCATATTTTCACTTACTGAACCAACAGCAATAGTTTGAAAATATTGAGCCTTTGTAATTTGGTCGGTAACACTTTCTGCAATATGCCAGGCCATAAAATATTTTAATAATTGAATAAAATAAGTCGGCAATACATCTTCTGATGGTGAGCATTGATAATCAACATAAATGCTAGTTTCATTTGTAACCAACTTATCCCCTAAAATTTCCCATCCAGTATTTATTGAGGATGCTCCTGAAACACTTGAAGTAAAAACAGCTCTTACTCCTGAGCCAATCATATCTGATGGTAATGAATATTCGTATGTCCACTCTGTGGCTGGTGAATTTACAGTTTGAGCTAACTGTACTTTCTTATAACTAAATGACCAAGGATACATTCCTAAGAGCATATCTTTAGTATCGTCATATAATCGGTCACAAATTTGAGCTGAATCAGTACCCTCAGAAAAACTACTTAATGGAGAACTACCTAATAATATTAACGAATCAGAACAAATTGATAACTTAGAATCTCCAGTAGCCATAAAAACCTTTAAAAAATGGGAGAGCTTTTACACCCTCCCAAATTATTAATTTAGTCACTATCTGTTGCAGTAACAGTAAGACCATCGGTGACATCACAGACACCACTAGCATTACTAGCTACAAAACAAATTGTAACCGCTTGTGTTCCTCCAGTAGAGGAACGAACAAAAATAATATCTCCAACACTAACTGTATCAGAAACATCGTTAAAATAAGCGGCTGTATTTACATCGCCTATTGCATCTGTCGTGGAGTAAGAAAAGAGTCCAAGTCCGGTACCTTTCTTTGATACACCGCCAACGACATTCCATCCATCTCTATTAAACGCCATATCTTTACTCCCTTGTTGTTATTTTAACGATACCATCTGCATCGATGGCAATTCCGCCACCTGAAAACATTGATGCAACTAACCAGGAAGTTTTTTCCGCAACCCAATCAATTCGAGAAGTTTGGTTCATACCAATACCAACACCAACAGAACTTTTATGAAATGCATAACAGATTCTGTCCGAGCTACCATCAATAGCTAAACCGCCCTCATCGGGTCTATCGCCAATAGTTATTATTTTAAAACCAAGCCAAGTATCCAAATCTCCATTTACAAGAGCTTTAATGCTATTGAAATCAGAGCTTTGTACGCTAGTTTTACCTAAGAGGTTACTGAGCGAGTTCGCATGCACCAAAAGTGTTCTATCACTCGGTGGAACATTTTTCGCATCTAATGTTTTTTTAGCTGCTCGAATCATCCCAGTATTTAATCCATTAGCACTTCCTGAGCTGCCATCTTCTTGGATGGTGTTAGCTACAGCTCCGGTTCCTGAGGCTGCTACCAAACTATCGATGGTCACTTGGTCCATTCTTCTGGCAATAGCTCCTGAAACAGATTGAACTAATTCGGATTTTTCTTGTATATTTACTTTTGGAGCGTGAAACATATCTGTGTAATCAGCTGCAATGTAGTCGGTCATAGTGGCCGATACATTACTCCAAGTTAGTGACATTGGCACTACATCAGTAAGTGGACTCCTAATACTAGCTGAACCCTTACTCAATTTTTGGAATTTTACAGTTGAACCCACAACTCCAGTTCTTTCCCTTGTTAACCCAGCTAATTGGCGTTGTGCCTGATAAGCCTGGTGAACTTCAGAATCAAACATAGTAATAAATGCATTACTTACACTTGCTACCATTGTGTTTCTCCTTAAAAAAAGGTTTATATTAAAAAATTATTTCGCTTTAAGTTATCTTATCCAGGCTCAAAACTTGTATTTCTAATACCATAATAAGCCGGCCAAATTTAAGGTTATCGACTATTACTTACACAATACTAACTAGAGTAATAGTGTGCAAATAACATCCCGATATTTGAAAGATATATAATAACATACAGAGAGTTATTATCCTGGGTATGGCTCTCCACTAGCCTCATAAAATGCTTTTTCAACTTGTCTTATATAACTTTCATCTCCAGCCTCATAGCGTGGGTCTTTAAGCATTTCTTTAGCCTTATCTATTGTCATTTTACCAGTTTCAAGAATCTCGGTTGTTGGAATATTTGGCTCTCCATAAGAACGCCTGATTTTATTCATAGCAACGACAAAATTAGGGTCAATAGAGGCACGACTAATTGCCTCCATTTCCTCCTGGTTAATAACTTTAGAATTTCTATATCCATTAAGCCAATTTTGAGTATTTGCAATAATAGTATCTGCATTTTTACCTAACTTCTCTCTTGCCTCAATACCTTTTTGTTGGACTTCATCATCTATAACTCCGACAGCTTTTTGAAACATTCCATAAGTTTTTTCAACTAATTCCTGGCTCATATTATTATCTTTAGCAAAATCAATAAAGTCATCAAATAAATCATCTGAACCTTTTTTATATTCTTTATTATAAAATTCAGTATCATAATTACCATCTTTAGGAGGTTTATGTTTACCAGCTGACATTTTATCTCTTAATGACTTTATGTCTTTTTGCATTTGTTCGGCATTAATATCACCAGTTTTTTCATCAAAATATTGTTCGTTTAAATAATCAGGCTTTTCTTTTGATTTTACTTTTTCTTCTTCTTTTGTTGGTATGGTTTCTTCGTCTTTTTGTAAGTGATGTACATATTTCTCCTCATCAGGTTTATTTTCTTGTTCAGTTTCTTCAGAACTAATTAATGGCTTTACTTCATCATTAGCTTGTTCTGTTACTGGTGTTTCTTCTTGAGCTGTGGATTGTTCCTCAGCTGCAACAACTTCATCAATAGCTTGCATAATTTTCCCTTTCTATAATTTTGTAGCTCTTAACATTCTTTTCAAAATATCTCTAACAACTGCATTTTCCCCATCACGATAAAATCCATAGCTTGGGTCAGCTCCAGGTGTCCAACACTCCTTTTCCAAGTATTGCTGCTTTAAAAATCTTAATACTTTAGTTCCATCAGCTGATGAAAATACTCTCAACATAAGTTTATCTAATTCCTCAGGCGGCATTTATATCCTCATCAGGAGCTTGTTGAGATTGTTGAGCTTGAACAGCTGTTTGAGCCATTTGTTCAACAATCACTTTTCGCTGTTGTTTTGAATTTAATATACTTCCCGGCACTCCCATTTTATTAGCTAAATAATCTAATACTGCATCTTGATTAACTGCAACCTGGCCAACCGGTCCTAATCCCTGAGCAATTTGAATAAACTGCATTACATTCTGTAAATCTGTCATATTTTGTGATTGAGCTAGTGGAGATTGAGGAACAATCTTAACTACATTCCCATCAACTCTTAATGGTAAATCAATTATTTTTTGGTCATCCATAACTTTTAATGTCCTTTGAACTATCGGTATTAACGCCTCAGTTATTAATCGACCAAATGCACTTCCTAAATTAGTAGCTAAAGATTTCATTCTTTCCATAACTTCTGTAGCTGAACGAGCTGAGGCTGAATCTGGTGGAATCGAATCGTCTAATAATGTTGTTTTAATATTATCAACCAAATCTTTAATAATTATTTGAGCTACATTAAAATCTGATGAGCGGGGTAGGGGAGTTAATGATGGTCCTTGACCACCACCATTAGATGCAACTGGGATTACACTTCCAGGAGCAATACGAATATTGGCTGGATTTAAAACACCATCATCTCGAGCTGTATATACACCAGCGATTGCTAGGCTGGCATTTTTTAAAATCATTTCTTTAGTTTTATTTAAAGTCTTAATATCATCGATGCAAGATACTAATGGCCCTCTACCAAATACCTCTCCAGCTACTTTAGAATATCGACATACAACAAAAGGTGTATCCTCTAATAATCTATAAACTAATTCACTAGCTTGCTGACCTTTACTATAACCATTTTTATTATAGATAATGTGATAACACCATTTTTCTAATTCAGGTTTATATATAGTAGCCTCTAATAGATGAACTTCTTCCTCAGGTTTATCTTCTATTATTTTTTTTAATTGTTCACCTAATACAGCATCAGGCCAAGTTCTTTGAATAACATCAGCTCTAACTTTAATTTTCCTATAAACATTTTCTACTTTACCATTAGCTCCCTCCTCAATGGATATTAAATATTGAGGAATAGCCTCGAACTTAATCGGAATATCATCAGATGGTCCTTTTTGTATCATAAGGCACGCTGTTCCAACACATAAATCAAGGAGAAATTCTGAAATGCTTAAATCGAAATTTGTTTGGCGAATTACTGTAAACATTTTTTCTGTGTACATATCTAAGGCTTTTTGTAATTCTTCAGGATTATCAACCTCATCTTTTGCCACATCGCCTACAATTAAACGACACCAGTTTCTATAGGGAGGAAATAAAGATGATTGTAGGCGATTGGCAAATCGTTGGGTTGAATTTATAGCTGTTGAATCAAAAACTTTGTTTGTTTTTTTCTGGCCTGGGGTTTTTGTTTCCCAATAACCACTATATAAATTTCTTTGTGGCAATGCCATTTCATAACATTGCTCATAAATATCTCGCCAATTTTCTTTACGAGCATCAGCTTTTTCAGCTCGTCTAATTATTTCTTGTGGTGTAAACTTTCCTTTCATTAGGAAACTTTAATATAAAATTAATAACAAAATAACAACTAAAGCAATAATAATCTTATCTTTGTTATTGTGATATAAACATTTAATTTTGTTAAAATATTCCATCATATTTAACCCAATGTACTTCCACCCATAATACCTAGAGATGGGTTTTCTCTATCATCGGCCAATAACATTCTCTGACCACCAGCTCTCCTGGCTCTCATTTTAGATTGAATCTGTTTATTTTTTTCAGCTTTTTCAGCTTTTAATCTTCTGTTCTCATCCTCAACAGCTGTATTAACAACTGGTGCTGGTCTTGGTGGTGCTTTTGGTTTTGAAAATACTCCGCCCATTTTAATACCCCTTTGTCATTGTTTCATTAGTTTGTGCAGTTAATCCACCATCATCAATCATTCTAATTTTTTTCATAAATTTTTTGTATTGAATAGGGTTAGATACTTGTAATAACTGACGAACCACTTTGCTTTTAGCAAATTCGTCAAATTTTACTTCTTGCTGTGCCATTAATATATTCTCGCATAAATATTATAATCGGAACCATCAGGGCCATAAGACCTTAACAATCCCTCATTTTGAAATTTAGCATACTTAGCGTAGCGGATGTTAGTAGGGTTACTAGAGAGTATATACATTTGGAGCCTTTTTATCGTAAGAAAGTCGGGAATTTTATCAAATATTCTTTTTGTACTCTTTAAAAATGGAATTGAGTATCTTTTAGTTTTACCATCAAATATCATCCAGCACTCATAAACATTATGATACAACTGAAAAAAGCCAAATATTAAATGCGGTTGATTATCAACCATAATCGTACAAGAGTGACCAAACGATGCTTGAGTTTCAACATAACTAAAATAGTCAGGTATATTTTCTTTTAATCTTAATTGGTCTTTAGAAAAACTTAATAGATACAAATGATGTTTATAAAATGGAAATGCTTTACTATAATCAGGTATACATCCTTGAATGAATGTATAAAAATCATTTACCATATTTCAAATTCCATATCAGCTATGGTTGTTTGTCCTTTGTTACTCTGATAACTACCTCGAACTAAACGCTTATGTTCTCCTCCTCCTAATAATAAATAAGCGTAAGAATCACCTATGTGACTATGCTGGTCCTTGTTTGGCACATCCCTAAATCTATCCTGAGAGCCGGAGATACCAACCCTTTTAAAATGATACCCTCCATTTAATGCTTTTCGCAATCTTTTACAATCTCGATGAACCCTAAGAGCTGGCTTGCCATCAACTAACCTAATCATTGGTGCAGCTCCAGCCTCTCGTCTTACTTTAAAATCATTTGATGCAGTAGGCCTGGCATTTAATCCTAAACTCCTTAAATGGTCAAAACTAGTAACCTCAAATATCTCATCTCTTTTTTGCCCGGCTGGGTCACCCCAAATTACCGGCTCCATTTTTTCAAAGCGAGTATTTAATTCATATAATAACATCTGAGCAAATCTTTCTAATCCCATATCCTCAGTAACTATTTCGTGTAATATATGCCATTTACCTGAGGCGTATCGTTGGCCAAACACCGCAGCTGGTGTTAAACCAAAATCAAGGCCTATTTGAATAGGTAATGACCTATCAATTTCTATATGCTCATCCATCATATCTGAATCAATATATTCCTCCCAAACCGATTTCCCCTCTTTAACAAATCCATAATTACCACCAACATAAACTCGTAACCAATCTAATGACTTCCCGCCTAGCTGCTGTTCATAATAGAGATTCGGTAGATTATCAACATTCTCAGCATTGGGATTAGCTTTCCAATATCTACCAGCTGCTTTAGTAGCATCTTTAGATTCATTAGTTTCTATCATTCCTCCAGGTTGTTTAAAAAAGGTCCAGGGAAATTTTCCTCGAATAGGCTCTTTCTCAGCTAAACGATAATACCAGCTGTCATCATCCGGGCCATTAGTATCCATTATAATTCCACGCCAAGGACAACCACCATTAGATTTAGTCGGGAATCTACCCACCCTATGGGTAAGGCCCTGGATAACCGCCAATGGCAATTCCCTTGCCTCGTTGACCCAGGCAAAACTTAATTCCAAAGAAAGTAGTTTTCGGACATCTTTAGGTTGGTCCAATGCGAGGAAAATCACCTCCAAGTCAACCCCAGGTATATCGCCTTTAGCTGGTAATTTTAAATGATGTGTTAATGGAGGTGACCATCGCATTGCTCCCCATCGATTCTCAGGAAATAATTCTAACCAAGTTTTAATTGTTGTAGTCCTTAATTCAGGATATGAGTTTCTAATTACAACTGCTCGAGAATATCTAATATTATCTTTTGGTGATGGAGGTTGTTTTAATGCTCTTAAAAATATCTCAGCGGCACAAGCATAACTTTTCCCACCACCAACCGGACCCATTAGTGACCTGACAAAAGAGTTGTCATTTAAAAATTTCCAAACAACCGGTGAATTAGAAAAATCTAAATCTAAATTAGTAATAGGTAATTCAGCTCTAGTTCTTTTCCTACGATTACTTTTATCTCTTGAACGCTGTGTCCTGGCCATTTTGCGGTACTATCTCCAATTCATATTCTAAACAATCTAATATTCTTTCTATCGTCTTAATCTTTCCGGTTGATATACCTTTTTCTATTTTATATATCGTATCTGCATTAACACCGGCATCTGATGCTAAATCTTCCTGAGTATATCCCTTAGCCAATCTCAGCTCTAAAATTATTTTTGCATACCATTCAATCTGATTCTTCGTCATTTTTTTTAACCTTAATAGTAGCAACCTCCGGGCCTTTTAAATTTATCCCTATAACAGCCGGTCTATTATTATCTTCCTGGACCTCTAACAAACCACTATGCTTTGCTAATAATCTTAATGCCGATAACTTATCGTGCATCTCAACCTCTAAAGAAGTTCCATATTGAGTCGGTGTTGATTTAACTTTCTTAATAGCTTTCCTAGCTCTATGTGATAACGATTCAGAACTATTCATTGATACCTGGCCTTTATCGTTCCAGCTTAGTACATCAGTTATTTCACTCGCTCCAATAGCCTCAAGCTCTTGTTTAACTTTATTCTTTTCATCCTCAGAGCCTTTATCCAATAATTGCCTGGCTCTACGAATGGTTATTTTATTTAAATCATTTTCTTCCATATTTCTGCATTGGCCTAACATTATGTAAAGGCGTATCCATATCGTAATAATTATCAGAACTCATACACAAATAACCACCAAACTCTTTATTCGAAATTTTTTTACGCTTTCTAATTTGTTTAATAATTACCTGAGCAAATGAACAGTTTGGCAATCTGCCTATATGGTGAGGTGTATGTGAATTATCACCATTAATTGTAAACATTACTAAGAACCAGGCTTTACTTATCATCATCTGACCAAGCTGGAGCTTTCCAGTTATGTTTATATAAATTCGGTGCATAACCTGAATAGACAAACTTATTTACATAATTATCGAATTCTTTATCTAATTTTGTTTTTTTCTTATCTGCCATATTTCTCTTTCATCATTTCCCTGGAACCAGCTATTGCATCATTATGTTCTTTAATTTTTTCCCAAAATTCCTTTGTATAACATCCGAACCATTGAACATTTGGAAATTCAGTTTGAATCGTAATTAAAGCAATTTTACAATCAGGAAATGTTTCATTAAATTTAACTAATTGAATATCCCCATTAGGTAATAATAAAGTCGCTAAAACTACAAACTCTTTAATCATTCAACATCCGATGGTTTATCTCCAGCCTCATATTCTACATACTCTCGATTTTCTCCTTGAGGGTATTTATGAGTAATTTGTTTCTGTTTATATTTATTAAAAAACCATTCAGCCTTATTTAAATCTTCAGCTAAATATCCTTTATGCTCCGCTCTCGAAATATATTTTATAAAGCTGCCCTTTAAGTACCCAATAAATTCCTCAGGAGATAATAACGATTCAATTATTTCGATAGTTTCAAATTTACCTTGTTTGTAGTGCGGTGGAGAATTTACCATATCAATAAACTCATCAGCTTTTTTGCCTAAAATTTCTTGCGAAGTACCCCTAATATCAGCAGGCCCCTGGGAGGGAGGGTGGTATCCATTTTTTTTTGGTGTGTTTTCCATCTTTTTTATCCTTTCATAATGCATTCCACCGATTGGATAATGCAATTCTACATTAATCCGGTGGCTTTGCAAACTTCAATTAAAGTTAATGGCATTGGTTTATTTTCCTGGAGCCTGGTAATGGTCAAGGTGGCTGTGTATTCCAGGACTTGTTCAGCTGTAATGCCAGCAGCTGCAACAATCTCGGCCTCTTTTAAATAATTATCAGGAATTCTAGGCTGACCACAGCCTCTCTCAATTCCGGAGCAAAACGCTTGTGCGATACTCTTTTTTTGTAGTTCATTGATTTTTCCCCCCTTTAACCCCTTACTGTTATCTATAACATTCTGTAAGTTCTCCTCAGGATATTCTTCAGCTATCTTTGGCCTTGGAGCATAGAATTGCTCTTTAGTTGGTAATATAGTTTGTGGACCATCATATAAGACTTGATAACGATTTGTAGCATACTTGGATTTAATATTCGCTCCAGGTATTCTGTATGGTCTTTTATTTAATTTTCTTATGTATCCTAATTTAATGAGCTTTTGAATATGTATTGATATAGTTTTTGGTGTCCTTGAGATATGTCTACCAAGTGTAACTCGAGAGGGAAAACAGATGCCATATTTATTAGTATGTAAACAAATAGCTCCCAATAATCTGAGTGTTGTGTAATGTAAATCATCATCCTGGACACTTCGAGCTGGCATAACTGAATATCTTCTCGTTTCAGGCTTAGATTGTCTTATTTGTGGTTTTGTATTTTTATTAACAAACATAATTAAAATGGAATCTCATCATCTAATCCCAGCTCCTTTGCATTGGCAATATTGCCATCTTTATCTCTTTTTATTGGTGTTTTCATTTGGTCATTTAATGATACTTTAACTATTTCAGGCTTAGGTATAATTAAGGCCGCTAACAATATATTAGCTGGCATAAACTTAACCAATTCCTCTATATTGATATGCAATGTGTCTTTTTTATACTCTTTAGGTACTTCATTTTTATAAACTGATATGATTTTTCCTGATGGATGTTTAACTTCCCATACTTCTCCTGGTGTGTAAGCATCGGCCCATTCATCTAATTTCATCCAGCCTTTAATCATTGCTTTGGCGTGTTTAATTATTTCAGATTCGTTATTATCCTCGATTGCCTGGTTTAGTTTCTCTTGTTGTTTAATAAACTTCTCAGCTAGAGGAGCTACAACATAATCTGTTATTTGTTTAGGTAGATATTTTCTTTCTAACTTAGCTGCCAATAAATCTAATTCTTTAATCGTTTCAAATTTAATATCCATACATTAATCCTTTTGTCCGGACACATTGCGGACACTCGGACACCCTATAGGGTGGTGTCCGGCTTGTCCGGTCCTGGAAATTGTCCGCTTAATTGTCCGCATAGTGATTAAATCCCTGATTTCCGGTACTTTTACCCCCGGACACATTGTCCGCTTGGACTTGTCCGCTTACAACCCAAACCCAATCACCGAGCTTATCAATTTGTCCGGCTTGCATTAATGATTTTGCGGTCCTAACAAATGCTTTTCTCTTTGCATCCTGAGTGTTTCCGGTGGTTATTATCTTTTCATAGGCTAATTCTTTAAATTTATCGTATAGAACAGCTTTATGAGGTATTTTACCACCTGGTTCTGTTCCATATTCCTCGAGTGCCAGCTCCAATGTATTTAATAATTCTTTTTGATTTGGCGTTAATCTTTTAATCTTTTCTGCTTTTTCATTAGATAGTTTTAACACCAGGCTAGTTTCTGATGATAAGTCGAGTTCATCATCATTGAGCGATACTTGTTCAGATTCAAACCATACTACATCTGATGCCTCAGCATCTTTTTGTTTTTCTGTAATTAAACCAACCAGTTTATCTTGTCTTTGTACTTTTAAACTAACATCGACAGCTCCTATCATTGCGGTACTACCTCTAGCTCCTTTAACTGAATCTTTACCGCTGTGATGAATTGGCATAACTGTGCAATTAAAGGTATTTCTTATTTTATCCATAGCCTGGATAGCTAATCCCATATCTTGAGCTGAGTTTTCATCTCCAGCCATACATCTGGCAACAGTATCAAATACTATCAGCTGTATATTGTCTTGTTTAAATGCCTGAATAGTTTCTATTAAATCATTAATAGCTTGTTCATCGAGTAATCCGACAGCTTGAGGTATAATATGAACCGGAGCTATTGGTTTTATATTCTTTTTATTATGCCAGGCTTGTAATCTTTTTCTTAATCCACCAACACCCTCGCCAGCTATATAGAATACAGCTCCAGGAATAACATCGTTATCGTGCCAGCTGATGTTATGAGCAATATGTAGTGACATATCTAGTGCTACAAAGGTTTTTCCCGAGCCTGGAGAGCCATATATCATTGACATTGAGTTCTCGGGTATGAAATTTTTAATTAACCATTTAACCGGTGGCATATTCATTACATCGGTAATGCTCATAACCTTAATTGGAGTCATTGGTTTATCGGATACAAATTCTGTTTTTTCTACGAGAGTTTCTAAATCTTTAATACTTTTATCCTCGAGCCAATCGAATACATCGCCTTTTGGTTTAAGGTTCGGCAGCTGCAATAGTTTTATTGATTTTGCAACGCCTTGGAGTGATTTAATCACTTGCCTACTGTGCTTTTCACCCGGTTCATCGTTATCAGGAATAACAATAACATCTCTATTTTTTAAATATTCGCTATGTTCTTTAGTCCATTTACCTGAGCCTCCGCTATTACAGCTGGCTACTAATCCTAAATTTTCCAGCTTTAATACATCTTTTTCGCCCTCAACTATATATACCGGTTTTGTTTGATTCTTTAATATGTTTGGTAATCTAAATGGGAGTAGGGATACGCCCTGGAGGTTCCAAACTGCTTTCCCATTAATTACTTGGCGTTGTCTAAATGTTTTAGGTTCATATCGAATGACTTGATATATAATTTTGCCTTGAGAATCCTGGTAATCGTAAACTGTTTGTTTAGTTGGTAATTTTATATCATCAACATCTTTGAGCTGCGGCTGTTCATCATCATTTTGCATACCAATAACATCGGTAAGAAATTCCTGAACGCTGATATTACTCGGTCCATATTGTTTTATTAAATCAGTACAGCCGCCACCTTGCTCCAGCTCAAAATCATAATAAGTACCTTTTTCTAGGTTTATGACCTTTGAGCCTTGGTTTCCCCAGCGTAATTCTTCCTCTTTAACTACGCTAGGTGAACCCCAGAAATGGGTAGCAACAGCTTGTATACTGTCCGCCCACTTATCCATCGTTTATTCAAACTCAGGTTTATTATCATCGGTTTCGGTCGCAGCTGGTGCCATTTCCGGAGCATCAACAAACTTAACGAATTTTAACTTGGGAACCGCTACTTTAGCTGGTCCAAATTCCATCATTTCGTGACCATCATATTCAATCAGAGCTGCTTTTTTAGATTCTGCCCAATCTTTTCCCATTTGGTCAAATACTTTTGAAACAGCATCCCGGCTTGCTCTTTGATTGGAAATCCATTCTCTCCAGCCACTAATTGGGCTACCTTGCTTTTCAGATAGATAGACCATTAGAAAGAACGCTTTTTTAAAGCCGCTATCTTTATCTATTTTTACTTTTGAGCCTGGAGTATCATTCCATTTCCATATTGGTGATTGGCCTTTTTCTAATTTGCCTTGACCAATTTTTATTGAATCTGGAGCTATTAAAAATTGTTTAAGCTCACATTTTTCTCCATCGACATCCCAAGTTTGTTCCTGGGCTTTCCAAGAGATATATTGAACATCTCCATCACTTCCTAAATCAAGATTCATCATTTTTTCCTTTCGCATTTTGATGTGGATATTTAGTTTTAAAATCTAACCATTGGAGAAACAGCGTAAATGTTTCCCAAGGTAGGACCGCCAGGGTCTTTTCATTATCATCTCTTACAAATAATAAGTCGGCATTATCTTGGCGTAATGCTTTGTATAAAGATGAGAAACCTTTTCTTCTTCTTTTACACTCAACAATTAAACCAGCGAATTGAACATCGCCTCGATACTTACCACCTAAAGCTCCAGATAGAGGAACCCGCTCACATTCGATACCTAGACCATTAATTAATTTAACAGTTTCGGTTTCGTATTGTGTGCCTTTTATTTTTGGTTTATTGACCATTTGGTCCTCCATCCTGAAGATAATTCCGAACTAATTCATCAATTATTGAACTTTCTGAGCGTCTTAAATCATTTTTTTTTAATTTTAATAATTTACACACATCCTCTGAAAGGTGCAGATGCTTTGAGATTATTCGGTTTTTTTTATTCATAATAAATTTTTTTTATAAAAAGTACCATTTAGGTATTGCAAAGGTACTATAAATATGCATAATAATAATTGGAGTTAAATTAGATAGTTAATGAATAAAACAAAAACTTTGAAAAACACATTTAAATATCACCGAATTGGCCAAGAGGAAGTGCCAGGAAATCTTCCTAATTTTAAGCAAGGAGGTGAGTCTATGGAATCTAAATTAGACTTACAAATAGTTCTTAATAGAGAACTAAAAAAGCTTATAGACCTACAAAAAAAAGTTTACAGCAAGCCTCACGAAGTAAGTGATGCTAGTGCTTTAGGTTTATTAGTTTCTAAAGCTTGTGAATGGCAAGGAGATAACATATTCGATGTTGCTTGGACAGCATTTGAAGATTCTAACTACCATTCATTTAATACTAACTTTAAACAATTATGGGAGAAACAATAATTGAAACTACTAACTAAACAAAACATAGCTCAATTAAGAGCTAATGCAAAAGCTAAAAAGCCAATAGCTTATGTTAAGTTGTTCAATCCAACCGGAGCGGGTACTTGGTACCTATCTGAGCTGGATGAAAATAACATAGCTTATGGTGTAGCTGATGTAATTGAAAAAGAACTTGGTTATACATCTCTTGATGAACTAAGTGAGCTTAAATTGCCTTTCGGTCTAACGATAGAGAGGGATTTATATTTTAACCCAACACCTTTAGAGGAGGTTGCTTAATGAAACAATCTAAATCACTTGCTGTTTTACAAAAAGCATTACAAGACCAATTTCCACTTTATAAAGTTGGTTTGTTTGATGTCTTAGCTTTTGTAAAACAAAATGCAAAAGACTTGCCGGCAGAATTAAATGCCGAGTATAGAGAGCTTATAAATGATTTAAGCTCTGCAATGTTTAAACAATACCAAAAAGAAAAGGAGGTTTCTTAATGAAACAGAAATACTGTTTTACTAAAGTTCCGGAGCTAACAGCTGATGGAATGTTTAAAGATAAGTGGAGGGTTGCCAAAGTCGTGGAAAACGAACCTGGTTATACTCCGCTTGGTACCAAAGACCCATACTTTTTTGTTGGGTCGGCTGAATATGTCGAGAAAATAGTTAATACCTGGAATGAAAAACTTGGTGTTAACCTCGATAGAGAGCAAGAAATAGTAATATCAACAATGGAGTTTTAATGAGAATAAAAATAAATAAGGAGGTTAAATAATGCCCAGAATAAAAATAAATACTAAATATCAATTTTATCTCGACAAACTTAGAGAGCTTAACTTAGATGACCTCGACAAAAGTTGGGATAAAGATAACTTTAATATGAAACTGCTGTTGGATGGAGTCCAATGGCAAATTGATAATTATGGGAAAGGCAAGGTACTTTAATAATGGTTAAAAAAACAATAGTTTATAACACTAAACCGGACCCCATCGTTTCAATAAAAGAATATGAAATAGATGAGAATGGTAAAAGAGTTTTAGTTAAACAAATAATAAATAAGGAGGTTAAATAAATGAGTAAAATTAGAGCTGATAAAGGTAAGTTCATAACTTATATAAGAATGTCCACCAACGAGCAAAGTAAATCCGGTTTAAGTTTAGATGCTCAAAGGACCGCTATTGAAAAATTTATTAAAGATAAGGAGGTTAAATAAATGACCCGAAACTTTAGGAAAAAAGATTTTGTTCCTGGAGAGGCTCATAAAGGTAAATATGTATTTTATCTAAGAGTATCTACCAAGGAGCAAGGTAAATCCGGGTTAGGTTTGGAGGCTCAAAGGACCGGATGCGAAAAGCATCTTAATGGTGGGCCTTGGGAAAAAATTGGTGAGTATGTTGAGATAGAGTCGGGTAGGGCGGCCAATTTAAGGCGGCCTGAGCTGATGAAAGCTCTAGCTCATTGTAAAGCCACCGGAGCGATACTAATTGTTGCTAAATTAGATAGATTAGTTCGTAATGTATCTTTTTTAACTAAAATACTAGATTCAAAACAACCTTTTATAGCGGCTGATGTTCCAATGTTTCATAATCCGGCAACCAATAAATTTATGTTAGTTAATTTAGCTAATGTTGCTGAATATGAGGCCTCATTAATATCTGAGAGAACTAAAAACGCTTTAGCTGAGAGAAAAGCTCAAGGTGTTAAACT
>JGI20151J14362_10000343_pt1 | contig 34654 bp, 24 predicted proteins | sample COG_01_FD_14362 | JGI IMG/M metagenome (IMG submission 14362)
AGACAGCCCCAGAGGAGAAAAAGTCTGCTTAGTTGCCATCTCTACTCTGTCTTTCTTTTCGCAGGATCTAGGTGCTTTCATAGAGCAAAGGAGGAGTGTATATCTTCATTTCATCATCATTTTCTCAACACTCATATCATAATTGTTCGATACTGAACTTTAGTTTGAGAACTCGCTCAATTTCTTTCACGTCGAACTTCGAACACGTTCTTGAAAAAAGAACAGAAACTCATACATAAGTCACGTATGATTTCTTCAAAACTCACCCGGCCATTGGTAAGTATTATACACGTATGAAGTATCTAAACTAATATGCTGTCAAGGGTGAGTTGTATTGTAATTTTGGTTCAAGAGTAACTCAAAAATCGTGCCCACTATTTTGGCAACGAAAAAGCTTCTCTACTAGTAGATTTAGCCACAAGTCAAGGGCAGGTTCATATAGTGTGGGTGACGTACCATGCAATAACATAATTGATGTGCTTCGTGAACGAGATTTACTAGATGCTTGTACAAATGAGAGTATGTTAATCGAAGCTGCAAAGAGTCCTAGTGGACTAAAAGTATACTGTGGTTTCGATCCTACAGCTGATTCTCTCCATCTCGGTAACCTTTTGGGTATTGTAGTTCTTTCTTGGTTTCAGCGTTGCGGTCATACTCCAGTTATCCTTTTGGGTGGAGCTACTGGAAGTATCGGCGACCCTTCGGGAAAGTCAGTGGAGAGACCACTGTTGAGCCGAGAAGAAATTGATACGAATGCAAATAATATAGGAACCGATCTTAACTCAATTCTTTCCCATGACAATTTAACATATTCACGTCCTCAGGTAATGAATAATATTGATTGGTTTGCAAACATTAGCTTTCTGGATTTTCTTCGTGATGTTGGAAGGTATGCCAGAATTGGCACTATGCTTTCACGCGATAGCGTAAAATCGCGCCTAGAGAGCGAATCTGGTCTTAGTTTTACGGAGTTTTCGTATCAACTTCTGCAAGGGTACGACTTCATGCACCTTTTCCAAGAGCATAATGTTACAGTTCAAGTCGGAGGAAGCGATCAATGGGGAAATATTGTAGCCGGTACGGACCTCATCAGACGAATTATCTCAAAGGAAGTCGCTTATGGCGTAACGTTTCCATTGCTATTGAAATCAGACGGTAAAAAGTTTGGCAAAAGTGAAGATGGGGCAATCTGGCTTTCATCAAAGCGTCTTTCTCCATTCAAGTTTTACCAGTATCTTTTGAGGACAAGCGATGAAGATGTAATTCGAATGATGAGGATGTTAACATTCTTACCAATAAATGAAATTAGAGAGATCGAGGAAGCAATGGGAAAAAAGGGGTATGTGCCTAATACTGCCCAGGTTAGACTCGCTGAAGAAATTACTAGATTTGTGCACGGTGAGACTGGATTAGAAGAAGCAAAAGCTGCTACCAAAGGGCTTTTACCAGGTTCTGACACGAAACTAGATATAGATATTTTAGAATCGCTGATTGATATCGTACCAACTTTAGAAATTACGAGGGAAGAAGCTTTTGCTGTCACAGTTGTAGATATTCTCGTTAAAGTTGGCTTGCAAGGAAGTAAGGGCGAAGCAAGACGAATGATCAAAGGTGGAGGTGTGCGCATTAACAACATCAAGGTAGCTGATGAGTTAGCTCGACTTGAACCATCGGACTTGATTTCAGGAAGAATGCTTCTTCTAAGCGCCGGTAAGAAGAATAAATTCCTTCTTCAGGTAAAGGAGTGAAAAGACTACAAACCTGAAAACTGCATTCATAAACAAATTAAGTGTTGCCTCTTATCAAGAGTCTGTTTTTTACAGAATTATAGTGAATATTTTTAATAACTGGTATCGTAACTACAGTAATTTAAGTTGTGACACTATCTATCGCAGCAAATAAATCACCTATACCTTCCCCAGTTAGTGATGAAGTGTATACTGTATTCAAGTTCTGACAAAATTCTTCGAGACAAACAGAAAGAGAACGATTAAGATCGCTACTAAACGTTCCACTTTCTTCAACCACTTTCTGAAATGTTTCAAAATCTCCTAACCAAGACTTTATCCTATGAGCAGAAGCAACATCTATTTTATTTATAACTATTATTATACGAATCTTAAGTCTATAGAAAATGCTGACAGCTTGAATCAGGTTACTGACCAAAACAGAAGGATTGGCTGCTTTTATAGAATCGATAACAAAAAGGATCACCGTAGGAAAAGAATCGACAAAGCCACGTGAAATGATTGTTCCTGATGCTGACCAAGTAAACATTTCTATCTGACCAGGAGTATCAATAAAAATGTATTTCAGCTGCTTTGACCGATTTTTACACAGATTGAGCACTTGATCAAACCGGGTCGCGAAAAGATTAGAAGCCGTTAAAATTGCGCCATTAGGTCCTAGGTTAAATTTAGCCATGATATTTTTGTAATTTATTGTATCTCGAATATCTATATTGGCTTCGTACGGTATAGATTTCACAGCGGGATCTAGATTTATTAGATAGTCTGGTACAGCATTTTCATGACACTTAGAATTCAGTTGCTGTAATAATGTTGTTTTTCCAGATCCAGCCATCCCAATAACCAATACTGCAGTAGGCTTGTATACCTTGCTCATGTTTCACCCTTCAAATGAAAGTTAGGGAACTAGTGTTACTTACAATTTTTATCGCTGTGGCACGAATTCGCGAAAAGTTCGTTACAAAGTGTTTTATAAATCTTTGTTTGGAAAAAGAGAAAAAGAGAAAAAAAATAATTTGACACTGATGACACACTGTTCGATCTACTTCAAAAAGTGTCGCATAAGAATTCCAATTCTTCATCTTCTTTAATATACGACCGAGCAAGGCATTGGATATGTTTCGAAATCAATACGATCAGGTCTATATGCAACATATCCTCTATCTTATCTAACTTTTATTTAGGATGTCTTAACATGGAGTCCACAGGGCCGTCTCCACCAAGTTGAATGTATGTAGTTGTTATTGCTGATCTTTGAACTTAAAATGTGTCTAGATGCTATGGAAGCGGTGAAGCAAGGTAGCGCGGTCGTTGCATGTAGAGTACGTGCTCAAATTTTAATTCGTGTTTTGTTCTTAAGCCCTCTTGTAGAATGAAGATATGATTGTAATTGCTTCACTAAAGCGGTCCCCTTCGAAGCTTTCATCCTTCCAAGAGAAAATTTTTGAGGTTGATAATAAAATTGGAGTTGCAGTTTCTGGACTAACTGCAGATGGGACAACCATGATTGATTTTATACGTGGAGAGATCAAGAAACATACTTTTCTGTATGATACAACGATAGAAGGGGGGCGCTTGGTTAGTCTAGTTGCAAGAAAAACACAGGTACGCAGATACTTTTGACTTTTGATATAAGCTACTGAGAAATTTTCTTAAATAAGGTAAACACACAGCGATCTTCACATAGACCTTATGGAGTTGGAGTCGTTATTGGAGCTGTTGGGAAAATTGGAGTCAATCTCTTCTACGTTTGCCCGTCAGGGAACGTATATGAACACATTGCCATCGCAATTGGTTTGTGTTTATTGTGAATGCTTGTATTTCTTTAATTTCCTCTTTTTAAAGGTTCACGTTCCCAAGCTTGCAAAACATATCTTGAGAGAAATTTGACATCTTTCGCCACAATGTCATCTTCAGAGGTTAGTGGAACACTTTTCAAAGCTTGTATTTCATTTCTTTTTACGTAGTTAATTTCATCTGCTTTAAATGCACTACGTGAGTCTTCTAGCATTTTGCTAAGTGAGGAAAACTGTTGTGTAGCTACTATAAGTAAAAAGGACGGGTTTAAGTTCTTGACAGATACAGATTTGAGTGCACTGCTAGCTTTGAAGAATTAACATTCGCAAGCACTGAACATGCAGGATTAGTCAGTATGATAGCCTAAATTGATAGTGTATCCAAACTTAATAATTTAATTTTGTTCAATCCTTCTTTGCATTTCCTTTGTCTTAGCTTGCATCAATTCGAGCATATTCACGAATCCATTCGTTCTAGAAGGCGTCAAAGTTTGCTGTAACCCCAGCATGCTTACAAAAGATGGTGATATGCTCAAAATGTCTTCAGCAGAGTTTCCACTGAGTCCACGAACCAAAAGTGCAGCAAGTCCTTTTGTTAGTTGTGAGTCAGAATCTGCACTGAAATAAAACTTCTTTTCCTTTGCATCAACTGATACCCAGACCTAAGGGAACAAAGTATGAAGAGATGAGCATAATGAATATAAATGGAGCGTAACGAGAGCACCTGTGATACGCATCCGGGTACCTACAAATATTTTAATAAAAAGTTTTGTCGTGTATGCAAGCTCGCTCACCTTGTTTGCATCAACTTTCAAAACCTGAAGAATAAGTTCAGTCATGTATGATTTTAATGAAACGAAAACATCATACATTTTCAAATGGTTCGAGTTTCTGTGCGAGAAACAGTAGCTGTTTATATCTTTGGGCGGGTTCTGGTACCTTTAAAAGACACACAATAATAAAATACTTATAAGTCTGTGTAAATTCATACAAGTTGAAAAGCGTCTATAATTTTTCGTAAGCTGTCTGGCAACTCCTTATTTTCTTCCGAATTATTCATGATCCGCTGGTTCTCGAGACGATGCGACTTTGATTTTCTCTTCCTTCTGACGAATTTTGCACGAACCATTCTTCTTCTTTGCATATTCATTGGACGTGAACACGTTACGTCTGCAACTAAGAAAGAACTCAACATTCTGTCAAAAAATGAAAGCAGTCTTGTTTGGTTTCTTGACTTGTTCAACGCAACACTGTGGTATTCGTTTCTGAAATTCGTTCGCACTCTCAAATTTGAATAGTATGGATTTGTGAGTTATACATCACAAGTTTTTCACAGAATAGCAACTTCTTGTTGAGGCGAAAAACTGCTTTTCTAGATAAATTTCCTCCCATGACACGCTATATAGATGAGCGATTAAAAGAGTCCCCCATATGATCAGTGCCCATACCTAGCTGTGCTGTTTTTTTTTTGTTCTTTTCTTTGTTTTTTTTTTGGAGTTGGAGTGCTTTCTAACTGTTCTTTGGAATTTGGAAGAGGTCTCAACAAGGGATAACGAAGAAGATAACGTACCATAACCTTACACCCTCATTGCTACGTGACTCTTTGGACTACAGATAGATTTTCGAGGCATCCCAACGAAATCGAATATCAAAGTGAACTTCACTCCCTAAAGTTATCGCTCAAATCGTTCAAATGTTTACTTCTATCTCATCCACTATTCGCTTTAGTCATGCTTCAACTTCGTGCGATAGAAAAAAATTGAAGCAAGTTCGAAATCAGCGAGTTGATAGATCTCGTGTGCTCTTTGGATGCAGCGCTATGGCGCGCGAGACCGACCCCAAAAAACGCATCGTCATTACTGGAATGGGGCTTTGCTCTGTTTTTGGAAATGACTATAATTCGTTTTACGATAAGCTTTTGGAAGGAACGTCCGGTGTAGCCCCAATTGACCGGTTTGACACTTCCGATTTTCCAACTAAATTTGCAGCTCAAATCCGGAACTTCGACAACGAGGGGTATATCGACAAGAAAAACGATCGTCGTTTGGATGATTGTTTAAGATATGCTTTAGTAAGTGGAAATAAGGCACTTGAAGATGCTGGTCTGGCTGGCGAAGCTTTAGCCAAAGTTGATAAGCAACGTGTTGGAGTTCTCTGTGGCTCAGGTATGGGTGGGCTCACGGTTTTCCAGGACGGTGTGAAAGCTTTGGTCGAGAAGGGACCGAAGAAGATCACTCCATTTTTCATTCCATATGCCATTACAAACATGGGCGGAGCAATGCTCGCAATTGAAAAGGGCTTCATGGGTCCAAATTACAGTATTTCAACTGCTTGTGCAACGGCCAACTATGCCTATCATGCCGCAGCCAACCACATAAGAAGTGGTGACGCGGATATAATTATTGCTGGTGGATCGGAAGCACCAATAATTCCAGTCGGCTTGGGTGGTTTTGTAGCCTGCAGGGCTTTATCGCAAAATAATAGCGATCCAGAAGGCGCAAGTCGACCGTGGGATAAGGCTCGAGATGGTTTTGTCATGGGAGAAGGGGCAGGTTTATTAGTGATGGAAAGTCTCGAACATGCTCTGGCCCGCGGCGCTCGCATTCACGCAGAATATATGGGAGGTGCAATTACGTGCGACGCACACCACATGACCGACCCTCGTGCTGATGGTCTAGGAGTATCCACTTGTATTGAACTTGCTATCAAAGATGCCGGTATATCGGTTGAAGATATCAACTACATCAATGCTCATGCAACGAGCACCCTTGTTGGTGACGTCGCAGAGATTGCTGCTGTCAGAAAAGTATTTAAAGACATGACAAATGTTAAGATGAACGCCACCAAGTCTATGATAGGCCACTGTCTCGGGGCAGCAGGGGGTATGGAAGCAATTGCTTCCATTATGGCCATTAAAACAGGCTGGTTACATCCGAGTATTAATCAGAATGAATGCGAGGAAGTNGTCACAGGTATTGATACATGCGCTAATGTCAAAAAGGAACACAAAGTGACTGCAGCTATAAGCAACTCTTTTGGTTTTGGTGGACACAACTCTTGTGTAATCTTTGCTCCGTACGAAGCTTGAAAACTGAAATTATCTTCCCTGGTGCATGGAAATAAAGAGATCATATGTTTGAGAGATGTTATACTTTTTGTTTTCGCGTTTTTTTTTGTATTTGGTTGAGAAGTGGATTTTGTTCTTTTGCTTCCCCAAACAAAAGAGTAAATAAAAAAGTGAAACGTGAGAGTTGAAAGAGAGAATTCTCTCCCAAAAATCACTACTAATAGAGCACCAGATCAGGAAAATAATACTTCTGTCTCTGTAAGAAACAATTTACACACAACCCACTTTAGTACTTTTAGAATTTTCCCTCTTCAATGAACTATTTAAGAGTTCGACGCCTCCCTGGTACCTGGTGGATTTCATAGAAAGTGTTATAAATTAAGGACACCAAATCTAATACTCGAAGTATCTTTATCAAGTCTTGTGCCGATAACCCTGATCAATCCTCATCATACTGTTCTTGAACTCTCAATTTTTACTACAAGAATAAGAAGGGAGATGCATTCCGTCGCTTCAAATACGGAAGGATTGAGTCAACGTAGCCGTGGTTCTAGTACTTCAACAACATGTTCATTGTTAACTGTCGTTCTTTGCTGCCTCATAGGCTTCTCATTAATAGCAAAGACTGTAAATACACACTCAATTACAAAGACATTGGATGGAAAAATATACGATTCCTTAATAATAGAGCAGGGTGTTGTGCGAGAAGTAGCGAATGAAGGAGAATCAATAGAATTACTGACAACAGCCTCGAATTTCTCTAGTCTTGCGAGTGAAAAAAGTTTCAGTTCAGATTCACAGAAAGCAAGGTTCTTGTCTCCGAAACCGAGCATAATTATTGGTGGAAACAGTTTTAGTATCAAACCAGAGGCAGATACGCTCTCGCTCAGAGATCCAAATCAGTTCGAGAAAGACTTTGGTGACAATACAATTTTTGGCGGATTTGAAGACGCTCCAAAGTTTGCCACGAGACTCCAGAATATGGCTGCTGTACTAGAAAATAGAGAAATAGCGGAGACAAGTAAATTGATGATGCAACCTTTACTTCCTCCCTGTCGTCGTGTATTTCTGCCACGTCAATCACTTGTTGACACAAAGCCAAGAGGGACTAGAGCTCCAGCGCATGGAATTAAACGTTGCCGTATCACCCACGATGATCATCCAACAATAGCTCTTGCTTTATTGATTGAAAAGAGTGCAGAAATTGTCAATACCATACGGAGGTTACAGAAATTAGCAGCTGAGATAAAAGGTTCTAATAATGGTACAAGGAAAGCAGAGGTGCTCGTTTTAGTTGATGGCCAATGGCCAGGTGAGAAAACACTATTAAATGCTCATAAACTCATGGAAGGAGAGAACGATTGGTTTCTTATTAGTAAGAATAAGCTTGGAGAAATGAAGCAATTTAATAAATTAACGCGTTGTAGTCAAGCAGAAGTTGTTGTTTGGCTTTCTGTCGATGACTTGCCTCCTGAAAATGTCACAAATTCGGAACAAAGAAATTGGATTGAGTGGATAACGAGTGCAATAAAGATCATACAATCGGACAAGAGTATCGCCTTAGTAACGCCGCAGAACAAAGAGTTACACGATGAAGCAATGAGGTATTCCATGAGTGTTAAGTTAGCTCCCTTTGTTGTGCGACGGGAAAGTGTTATAAAATTGGGTGGTATTGAAGAGTGGGGTGGTTGCAGAGGTGAGAAAATAACGAGAGAAGTTGGAACTGAACTTTCTCAAAGACTATGGAGAGGTGGATTCAAAGCTATTCTTCTAGTATCTTCAACGGATTTTCTCGGAAGACCTCTTCCTCTTGCAAGTACTAATCAAAGTGTTGGGGGTTATATCGCTGATATCGATTCAGAATGGCCTTTCGTTCTTCCTGGAAGAACCAAAAAAGATATTTCTGAAGCGAGGGAGGCACTTATCTCGGAAGCGTCACGAACGAAGGAAGTGGTTGGAAACTGTGCATCTCCGGGTTTAGATGATTCAGGAATATATCATGGAGCAACAAAATCATGTCAGGGAGAAATACAGTCATATCCTATTGTTTCAATTGTTATGCAATATTTCCGGCGTCCCAAAATTATTATTCCTTTATTAAACTCTCTAGTTCGCTTGAAGTTTCAAGTTGAATTTATCATCAATGATGATAGCATTTCAGAGCTATCTGAATTTACACGCTATTCTTCTCGGGGTCCTGGGAATTATGATTGGGTATTAGCTCTGTTTAACAATGTCCATGAAATTCGTGGATATAATAGATTGGGTATGTTTGCCTCCTCTGAACTTGTCATGCTGATCCAAGATGATGATGCAGCTCCAAAAGATGATTCATGGGTTCGTAATGCGTTGTATTTTTTCAATAAATATCCTACCTTGGGGATATTAGGAGGATATCGTGGACGAATTGATAACGGTAGAAAGCAAATGGCAGACTTGAAGCAAAATAATGGCCAGAAGTTCGGTGCTGATTGGAAACGAGATAGAATGAAATTAACACAAGCTCTGACTACGCTGGATCCTGGCATTAATAAGCCATTTATGTGGATGTATAAAGTCAATTTAGCACCTCTAATAGTGCGAAGGTCACTTTTTACTGAAGTGGGAGGATTCAATACAAATTTTTCTTGCGCAGGGAATCCTGGAATAGGACTCGACTACGAAATTTCAATTCGATTATGGAAGTTGGGCTGGCGTGTAGGCCTTTATGATCCAAAATTTCACCACGCAATAGGTAATAGTAAACAAAGTGGTACACATTCAGGTCCACAGAAGAAAATTCGAGATGCTTCTGAAGGTCAGAATAATATGTTAATGTACAGAATGTACCCGAATTTTCACCATAAAGTTGGGAGCTCTATTGTGATGAAAAGTAATCAACAAGGCATCAAGAGTGGCAGCTTTAGAAAAATAAAAGGAAGGTGAAATTATTGTCAAAGAACAGTAGAATTTGCTTGGATCAACTTCGGATCGAGAAGAGTAAATGCGTGTTAAGTGTGCTTTCACATGCCAAATGTTCTCATCGCGCGGGCGCTCGGTCTCTCTTCCCCCCTACGCCTTCTTTTCTTTAACTCCCATCCAATTTTTTTTTTACTCGTATTTTTGTTATCAACCCTTGCGTTTTTGTGTTTTTTTCAAAAGCTTGCTGTGCACTTACACCACCTCTATCACCATTCTTTCCGTCCGGATTCCCTCTCTTTGGCTTCGGCGTCGGAATATTTTAGTTATTTTATACATTTGTACGACGCGTTTCAAGTAATCAACAAACTTCGTAATTCTTGCCACAAATTAGTTATCGAGATTCTCTGTAATATTTTCCCCATAACTTATTTCCTTCTCTCTCGACCATTTGAATTGCGCTGTTGAGTGTACCAATTTCTTCATTTCGGAGCATATTTGCTGCAGCAGCTCCTATGAAGCCTCCGCCACTTCTTGCTTTGATGTTCCTCTCTTCTATAATTTCTCCACCAGCTACTTCAAACTCACTCAGTTGCTGATTTAATATTGTCTTTGCAGAACTTACACATTCAGAAACAAATTCTTTCTTGTTGCTGTATGCAAAGTTCCTATAGAAAGAGACGTAATAGCCAATAGAAATCACCAGATTATGTTCAATCCTACCGTCACTATATATTTCGTACACTTCAGACCAAGCTCGAGAAGTTTTGTCACGCCTTAATTTTCCAAAAGGAGAATAAATTGAAACAAAACCATTCTTATTACTGAGTTCGCAAAAGCCGTATTTATGTAGAAGCGATGAATTACTTTGTAATCCGAAGGTGTTAAATAATTCTTGATACTTCCGAACCGATTGTACAGAACGTATAAGTACTTCATTCTCATCCATATCAAAAGTGTTCCTTGACGAAGATTTTGAGCAGTACACCTTCACATGCATATTGTGTGTTGAATGATTGAAAAGATCAGCCCAGGGAATCAGACATTCACCGAAATATTCGTCAATATAAAATGCTCTAGAAGCTGCTATCGACACTGCTTTTTTGTATAGCTCAAAGTTAACACGATCAGACTTAAAGTTGATATACTTTTGAAGAAGTTTAAAACCGAATTCATAATCATCTGCAAATGACTGGTCGTCCATAATGATGTGAGAATATAAAGATGTTCCCTTTAATTTTTTCCGTTCTTGTTTCGACCAGAACATCGGTAAACTTTGCTCACCTTTACTAGGTAAGATACAAAGATAATCGAACCAACATGAATCAGGGCCGAGGGCCAACTCTTGTGCTATAGCGAAGTTAAGAGCAAGACCACCTCCAAGTCCTACTGCAACTAACTCCTTTGAAATTGAACATGTCTTCGCACCTAAACATACAGTTTTTGGAATAGATAAAAGCTTTTCAAAGCAGTGAAGATGGCGAGTAGACACAATACACAAAGTATACTTCTTACTTACGCCATCCCAGCGAGCATCAACTCTTACCGCATCGAGAACTTGGATACCGTTGGAAACACTCCAACTTAGAAACTTAGAAAGTCGTTCTATCACTTCGAGATATGAAGCCGAACTATCCTCTCCGATCATCTAAAGAAACAGCCGGTCTGAGTATATTATTGATGGTTGTTTGTGTAGACTTTGCACTTTTAGTTTACTTTGACATATTCGCAATGAACTCATCAGGTTCATGGTTTAATAAGGTAAAGAAAGCAAGTCAAAAAAAAAAAACAAAAAAAAAAGAAGAAAAGCAAGAACAAGAAGTATATATAAGCACCATCTAGTATGGTATAAGGAGGATACACATTCCTGTTTGGTTTGACATTGTGTATTAGAGTTCGGCAGTTCGTGGGGTGGGACCTTAAAAAAGTGGAATGCTTGGTGTTCAGAAAACCATTTTTTCGACCAATTTGTACCAAACACACTAACTGCATAAATAACTGTGCTAAACCGCACTTATACAAATAGTACGACAGTTTTCTTATTGACTTTGTCGTCAAAACAAAATATCTTTACTCTCTTTCAGCTTCAAGAGAATCTTGTCCTAAACCATAAAGTATGCACGCATATTTATCAAGCTTGATCTTTTCAAAATATCTCTCTCTCATCTTGAAGAAAGTGCAGGCTGTTAGCAAACTATCACTACCCGCCTGATGCTGAGGTCCTATCCTTTCTACATCTAAATGCTCTGCAAGCTTACTTAGACCTCCGTGCAAATTTTCCGTGAATTTCATCAAAAATTTCATATCATAAAAGCATGGAAAGTATGTCTCTAAAATTTTGAAAAAGTCGGCTTCATTCTCTGGTAAAGAGACGCAAGTTAAAAGCTTAATTAAATAGCCAAAATCATATCCACTGTGGAATGTCAACCATTTCACATCGCGGCTCAATACTACTCCACTCACCATGAAAAGTTCGCCAAAGCGAGTAACATCTATTCCTCTTTCATTCAGAATCAGGAAATCAATCCCACTTTGCTTCAACAGCTCAATTGAGTCTCTTGCGTACATGTCATCCTTCAAATTGAACTCTCCAAAGTTGAACTGCCATAAGCAGTACCTACCATCAATGATGGGTAAATTTCCGTTTGCATCCGTCAGAGTCAATCCTAGTTGAATCAACTTCAGCATATCAACATTACATTTTAATGTTTGATAATGAAATTCTGACTGCTGTTTAAAAGCCCCGACTGGTCTCGCAACCTAGGAGAAAAATATATATGATCTAAATTAAAACTTCAATATTAGAACGTACCACTCCCGGAAATTCTGTATCCATCGCGATATAGGGAAATGCTTGGACGAGTTTTCTGATGATGGCTACTTCTTCATCGAGATTGTCTGACCAGACTTCTCGTGTGAGTAAATTGTAAGAGTTCACTTTCATGACAAAAACTGTAGTCCTTGAGTATTCAAGGACTGAAACAGTGGAAAGTCAGTCACACCGCAGGTTCAAAAAGTATCGAAAAAGTGATAATTTCAGCGCAGTAAAAGGCAGTTTGAAAACAAATAGATGTCAGTAACGTATTCTAATGAGATTTGTACTTCTCGTAATGCTGCTTTCCGGTTTATTTTTTTTTCGAACTTTTACACCAGTTTTCTTTTGGAGCAAGGGGAAAATTGAAGAACTATCTTATTTCAAAATGAAAAGTAAGTTACACATTCAATTGTATACATTACCTTCGACACCTTTTTTTGGATATTCCAAGTACAGCTTCAGGTTCGGAAAGAGGAATAGTCAACCAAGCGGTCTGCGGAGTGGGTGAGTTTCTAAGTTTAGGGTTCTAAACAAAAGAATGAATTTTTTTTGAGGTTTTTCATTGTTTATCATATGATTTCCAATTGGCATATTTCTTTCGGTGTTTTTTTTAAGACCAAAAAAAAGATTTTTTGATTCGAATCACTTTTCTGAGCTGCAGGTTGTATGTGGTGAACAAGAGAAATTTCAGGAAGATTTTATTCTGAAATCTTGTTTTTTCTATCGTTTTACGACTTTGCAGGTTCATATTGTTCGGAAATATAAACTAGAAATAATATCTCGTAAATATTGAGCTATTTTGTTCAAAAGAAGACGGTAACGGGAATCTTTCCACTTCGAAAACCAAGCACGAAATCCATACGCGATCCTGAGCATAAAGTTACGAAAGAATTACTACTATGGCCTCCATGTTAAAGACTCAGTTCGGCACGCAACGGTAAGGCTATGTAGTCTCTTAGCGGATTGTCAAGATTTCACTGTTTGTTACTTTTTGCGCTTATTCTTCCCTCACTACTTGCGTTTTTTCTATTCCCGCACTTTTCGCGAATAACCAAAATTGACAAATCTCGATTTTTAATCTGCGATAATAACTAACAGTCACTCCATTTTATTTGCAGGATTAGTACACACATTTCCGCAACTAAGCGTACTGTTCGAAGTTCCGTAATAGCTTCAGCGGAATCGCGCCCATTATGGATGCCAGGAACAGCTGCTCCCTCCCATCTCAAGGGTATGCTTCCAGGTGATTATGGATTCGATCCGCTTAATCTCGGTGAAGATAGCAAAGATTTGGATTGGTATGTTCAAGCCGAATTGCAACACGCCCGTTGGGCTATGCTAGGAGTTGCTGGTATGGCTGCGCCAGAACTCCTTACCATGTTTGGTGTTTCTGACCTGCCAAATTGGCACGATGCACCTTTCTACAACGGTTATTTTGCTAGTTCAACCACCCTTTTCACTGTTCAAATGTTCATGATGAACTGGGCCGAGATCCGTCGTTGGCAAGATATAAAGAATCCGGGTTCTGTTTCTGAGGATCCAGCCTTTCCAGGCAACAAGCTTCCAGCGGGTGATGTTGGATATCCTGGCGGAATTTTTAATCCAATGAATTATGGAAAGAGCACTGATGAATTGAAAGCGCTCAAAGCTAAAGAAATTGCGAACGGGAGGCTCGCAATGGTAGCAGCTCTCGGCTGTTTTATCCAGTATGATCACACTGGAGTAGGTCCAGTTGAAAATTTAACAAGCCATTTGAGTAATCCAGGAGTGAACAATGTTTTCAAAGCTGCCTTTATTGGTTTTTAACGTAGGAATTTTTGACACTTAATTTTAAGCACGTATATATTTCCGAGTATCGGAAGATATCTGTCAAAAGAACTGCTTGCAATCTAGGCGTTTTTTGTGAGATGATATGAAGTTTGTTGGTCAAAAGTTGTGAGTTTCTATCAGGTTTTGATCTCGATTTCCTACGTCTTTTTTCCTAGACTTCGGTCTTTCTATTGGTAATCCTTTGTCATTCAAATTTCAGTTTTGGAATCGGTTCGTGAAGTGCTGTCTTGCGTTATACTCAATTGAACACCTGTTAGCTTGTCCACTCGTGCGTTTAACGACTTTAAACCTTCTGGTTCGCATATTGTGTGTGTGCGTTGGCTCCTGCCTCTCGAGTGGCCTGCACATAAATCCAACTCAAAGCAAACTCTGCACTCAGCCACGCTCCCACGCAGGCACTCATCGACTCTCTCCCACGCAGGCACTCATCGACTCTTGTTGACTGTACACTTATTGTCTTGTAACATTCTTGTTCTCTACTTTACCCCCCAAAAATAGTTTGCTCATTTTTTACGTCATATATAAAAAGTGAATAAAAGAGTAAATAAAAAAGTGAAACGTGAGAGTTGAGAGAGAGAATTCTCTCTCAAAAATCACAATCTAGAGCACGGATCAGGAAAAATAATACATAATACTTCTGTCTTTTGTAAATGAAACAATTTACACACAAACCACAAGTTACTTTTCTCCAAAAAAAAAACTTGAACAGTCGAACAGGAAGTAACAAACATATCATTCGGAATTAATTTCAATGCTAAACGATAATGCACGAGATGCTTCGGATGACATTCCAAGACTTTGTGTTTCAGGTTGCGGATTTTATGGGTAAGATTATTATATACAACTATTTTTTCTTCACAGTTACAATTTCAAACTGCAGAAACCCAGAAAAAATGTTCTTCTGCTCAATATGTTATAAGGCAGAAGAATTAAGAATAAAAAGTATTCCCGCCCCTCACGAATTAAAAGGCAATAGTGACTCAATAGCGCAAGATCAAAATGAACATGATGATTTGAATGCTGGGGGGAATAAGAAACCTTCAAACCCGGGTAGATGCTTTCAGTGCAACAAAAAAATAGGAATTTCTGGTTTTAAGTGTCGCTGTGAATATACTTTCTGTGCCTCTCACAGGCAATACAATAAGCACAACTGTACTTTTGATTTTAAGTCGCATAGCCGCGAAGCTCTTTCGAAAGCAAACCCTGCAGTCATTGCAGATAAGATTGAAAAGGTAAAGTTTGCTATTTTTTAGAATAAATCCTAAGTCTTCTTCCAAGATATGAGACCATTTGAACGTATGTAGTAAGTTGTTTTAATTAGAAAGAAGAAAGTAATGAAGTTCATTACACCCAGTATTTAAATAAGTTTACATAAGGGTGTAACAAAACTAAATAAGTAGTTCGCGAGCAAAAAAGAGTGAGCAACAAAGAGCACATCACTCACTGCAAATTCAAGAAGAGAAAGCGGATAAAAGCCTAGAACAAGGCGATATTCTACAGTATCATCATTTGAACGCTTCCAAGACTTTCCCAACTTTCTTTGCCTGGAACTCCTAGCACTTTCTGACAGGAATTATATTCTATTTTTTCAATGCGGCTGATACATACGCAACAAACTCTACGCACGTGGGATGCCTCTGGACTATATGCCATAGCACATTCTTCAGAATTGTTAACCAGAAAGTTCCCAACATTTTCTCTATCATATCTATGAAGCTCGCGACGCCATTTTTTGACTATTCCATCGAAAGCTCTTTTAGAATTAGAAATATAAATATTAGGGGTCTTGGGATCGGTTGGACCACGCTTAGACCTAGGAACAAGCTTTAAATACTTTTCATATCCGACTGTATTTTTTCCATAATCGATCTGCTTCTGACGCTGCAAGATTTTCGACTGGCTTGGTCTTTGAGACATAACAAACCGGATAGATTGAAATGTAGTTATATTTTCAACCGAAATTTTCAGCCCAACGTGAATGCAGTTGTTTTGGATATAATATTAAAGTAGCAGCAGCAGAATACTATTATAGTAGCGATAATAATTGTATCACAGAAATAATGATATACTTCCTAACTTTTGAATACGTCTTTCATACGTCTTCTCCGTCTTATTGTGTTTTACGAACTCGTTTTTCGTGTTTTGAGTTTTCTGCTTTTTACGCTACTGGGAAAATCGGAACTCAATACGCGCTACTCGCCTATACTCCCTATACTCCGATTCCTGGAACAATTGGTGCGGTTTGTGCACACCCCTCATACAGGCAGTTTTCTATATAAGACCAAAGTTCGTATTTTTTTCGAGTCCCTCTGTTTTTTTTACTGATTTCCACATTTCTCGACCCTAACACAAAGTGCTTTAACGTTGATGTTGTCCTCAATTCGAGCACGTTATACCTATAAGTTGAGTTGCTAGAAATAATCTATCCTTTATCCCTACATTTCTTTTGTGACGTGATAGTAGTGATGTCATCTTCCCAAGAACGTTTTTCTTGTGTCTTAGCCTGTACGAATGAGACGGGAGTTAGTTGCTTCGATACTTGTTACACGGCGGCAAGTTGGGAGTTTGTTGCACCTGCCACTTTTCCAGTGTGGGTCACAGGACTCTCCTCTGCAATACTTTTGATTTTATCCGCTCTTTTTTCTGGCTTAACGCTGGGTTTAATGTCACTAGATGTAATTGGACTTGATATTATAGCCCAAGCTGGAGACCCAGATGAGCGTAAATATGCAAAAGTCATTCTTCCAGTACGTTCGAAAGGCAACTTACTTCTTTGCACATTGCTGCTGGGAAATACTGCAGGTAATAATATAGATTTTCTAGATCATCATGTTCTCTAAAGTGTTTTCTAAGTAAACGCATTCATAGCAATTTTATTAGCTGATTTAACAGATGGACCCATAGGATTAGTTACTTCAACCTTGGCAATCGTTATTTTTGGTGAGATCGCACCCCAGGCTGCATGTTCACGCCATGGTCTTGCTATTGGGGCACACACAATCTGGATTGTTAAATGCTTCATTTTTCTACTTTTTCCATTTGCGTGGCCAATATCAAGGCTGCTTGATAGGATACTGGGGCGTGATTTAGGAAATTTCCATACTCAGGATGAGCTGAAGCACTTGGTTAAAATTCACGTAGAACATCCGGATGCTAGAGAGGATTTTGGTGCCATATCTTCCCATGATGGCAACATGCTCACCGGAGCTCTCGAGTACAAAGAAAAACGTGTATCAGATGTGATGACTACCCTGGATAAAGTTTTTATGGTTAACGTTCATACACGACTGACTTTCACTGTACTCATGAGCATATATAAAAGCGGTTTTACACGTATCCCAGTTTATGAGTTCTCTCGTGATAATATTGTTGGAATTTTGTTTACTAAAGATTTGATCCTGATTGACCCAGATGATGAAATTGAAGTAGCAGCAGTAATCTCCTTTCATGGTAATAGTGAAAGTGGGTACGTACAAACTGTCAGTGACTCCACAACTCTCGATAAAGTATTTCTTGAATTTAAAGCTTCCTATCTGCACATGCTTTTTGCATATGATGCTACCGAATCAGTCGTGGAGGGAATTGAACATTCTGAGGTAATATCTCCAGCGAATATGGAATCCAATCACTCATCCTCGAAAAAGATTACTGGTATAATCACCCTTGAAGATGTTATCGAAGCTGTAATAAAGGATGAAATTATAGATGAAACCGATAACTACATTGATGTGAATGATACCCAATCGAGAGTGAAGTCTCGCGGAAATGCAAGACGTCCAAACCCGACAAATTTTATGAAATTATTTGAACATAAGCATCTGGAAGGTTATGAAAAACGACTGTCCCCGAGTGAGATAAATGCCATTGTTGCCTTTCTTTCTGTGAATGTTCCAGAGTTCAAGAAAATTGCAAAATATGAGCCCGGAATTTTGCGCAAGCTAGTGCAAATGTCATCGTTAGAGGAACAGGATGATGATTCCTGCGATGAATTTGATGCCAATGCTTTAGAAAAAACGAAAGAAGCGAATGAGCTACTTTTTACCCCTGGTATTCATTCCAAAATCGAGTCGGAGTCCCGGCTCATTTACAGCAAAGGAATACCAGCTGATTTTTTCATACTTGTATTACAGGGACGTGTTGTAGTTTATGCTGGCTCCGATGATTTCGAATCAGATATTGGACCTTGGTGCTATCTAGGACAAAAAGCTTTGTCTTTAAAACCGGAATTTGAATATATTCCAGACTTTCGTGCGTACAGAAATGGACCTGTCAGAATTCTACGAATACGCAGGAGTGATTATCTTAGTGCTTTTAATGCGGCAAAAATTAGCGCTCTGGGGATCAGTAATAAAATATAGTTAAGAAATAGTATCAAAAATAAGTGTATCACAACGTGATTCATCATGAAATAATCAGTTTTTTTTATTCTAATATGGGATCTCTATTCTTTATGACAGACCCATTAGTTTCAGGCATTCGATTTTTCTTCCAACTCCCAACTTTCTTTTGCTTCATTCATACATGCTACAAGCACAGGATTCTTGCTTGAGTTTTTGTTTAGCTTACGTACTTACAACTCAAGGCTTGCAAGCTTATACATATTTCTTGTTGTGTATTTACACCCTTGGAATAAAGAACTTCGCACGCTTCCGCGAACGCATGTGTAATTTGCTAACAATATCACTAACCTCACCTAAACGTGTGGGACTTTAATTATTCCTCACATTTTTCGTGCTCCAAACTTAGCACTTCCTCCCTCTTCTTTTTCTCTTTGATAGGCAAAGATTCGACAGTATTGGAGCCGAAATCGTGTTTAAAAGCATTGAGCATAGCTTGTATCTCTATGCCGTTATCAGCCTCAATCAAATTTTATGAATTATGATCGTAAACATTTTCTTTACTCGTAACTACAGGTATGGTAGACTCGTGAGAAGCATTAACAGAGAGAACCTTATAAATATATTCCTCTGTGGTCCTATTAATGTGCAGATAGGATGATATTTGTTGGTAAGCTCGTTCTGTATCCCATATTCCAGCAATATCTTCTAATCTTTCAAAAATCTCTACAGAGGTGGGCCTCTTTCTTGGATCCTTGTGTAGCATAACTGTGATAAGTTCTGCAAAATCTTTTGTTGCTTTTCTCGGCAAAGGTAAGTGCATCGACTTACTTTTCACAACTTTTTTAACTACCAATTTACGTGATGGAACTTCTGTCCCACACCAGGGAATTCGCCATTCCATACATTCCCACAAAACAATGGCAAGCGCATATGAATCTACCTTATCTGCTCTGGCATAGACTTCTTCCTCTTCAAATGGTGGTTCAAGCATTTCTGGTGACATCCACAATAAGGAACCGACTGGATAGAATCCTCTCTGTAATCCCAAAAGAGATCGAAGAGGATTTGTCTTTTTTCTCACTGGAACGACTGAAACCGCGTTAGCAGATCCAAAATCTGCTATCTTAGCCCTCACTCTTTCAAGTTCCTTATCCCAGGTTAAAAGTATATTGGCTGATTTTATATCACGATGAGCTAAGTCATGCTGATGTATATAACTCAATGCCTCAGCGATGTCCAACATTAAGATAGGTAAATTGAGAATAGGCATGTTCTCATCTATCATCGAGATAAGTTCCCCCTCCGTTTCTTGGTTCAGTACATTTTTTGCTTTTATATTTGTGCAATGTAAAGCTTCAAAAAGACTGCCACCACCACAGTATTCCATGACCATAAATAAACGATCATAATGATAAACTTTTACAATCCCTCTGTGACTTAGACTTGAGAGTAGCGAATATTCTTCATGAAATGCAAGAAGTTTGCTCTCTTCTTTTCCTTCAGAAAGCTTTACAACCTTTACTGCGTGAACTTTCCCTTTTTCTCCTTGCCAACTACTTTTTCCAAAACCACTCAGTCCAGTAGAAATTGCGAGGTATATAAATGCAGAAGAACCTTCATCAATTTTCTCTCCAAGTATTAAACCAAGCTTTTCTAAAGATTTGCGTATATCTAAAGAATCTTCGGAAAACGTGTAACTTTTGCACTCGTTCCGGATTGATTTTACATTTATTTTTGCCCTGGACGTCCTTGACTTTGCCAGAAAAAGTTCCGGAAAGAAAGACACGGAAAGGCAATTACAGCAAGAGTGCATAAAATTTTCGCTGAAGCTTTTCGCACGGTTTACTAGGTCACAAACGATTGTATGTATACGGGTATTATGAACCTAAGTGACTGCCATCTATCGTGAAGTTTATATTGAATTGAAAGAAATATAAATATTTTGATTTGCCTTATCGTGCGTGATAGGTTTCGTCTCTTCGAAGTGACATTTTTAAATTGCTGTAAGCTTAGGAAACTTGATTTAAGGTGTCAATGACGGTAATCGAGTGAAAGCTTTAGATGTGACCACTGAACGTGTCTTACAAGGTGCTACGACCGTCGCTAACAACAGAAGTGCTGAGAGAGATCTTTCCTCAAGTCTAGGGTTTCGTGGAAAGCAAGAGAAAATTTTTTCGTTTTTTTTCCTCCTTTCCTTGAATTGTAAGAATTAGAAAGAAACACCTCCGTACGCGACTCTTACGTTTTTCCGCGTGCGTGCTTTCTCGGAGTGTAATAGATTTTTCATGGGGGACGCTGCTGGAATGGAGGGTTCATCCCTGGCCAAAATATTTGTTGGTGGACTTGATCGTTCCGTAGATGAGGTGAGGCTCTCCAAAAAAATGTCGCGTTATATCTCTTCGAGCTTTTTCTCACTTATTGCTTTCGCATTAGCGTTAATTCTCAATTCATTCGGCGTGGAAAGTTCTCTATATCAAATGTACTGACGAAATTCTGAATTTGATCAGGGTGTTGTACGTAATTTTTTCAGCCAATTCGGACCGGTACTTGAGGTGAGTATTCTTCGCATAAGTGTCTATTTGATTTCTGAACATTCTTCCTATAATTGTGAAGGTACTGGTGATGAGGGATCCACACAATCACCAATCTAGAGGTTTTGGTTTTGTAAGTTTTCAACGTGAGGACAGTGCGAAGCAAGTTTTACAGAATAGATATCACGATATGTTAGGTAAGCGCGTCGAAGTGAAGTCAGCAGTTCCCCGTGGTCAAGCTCCACCACCACAACGTGGACCTCCACGTTCCTCTCAAGGATACGGTTATGCACGAGGTGGTGGTCCAGGTAGTGGATACGGTTATGGAGGCAACGCTCCAAGTTACGGAGGAGGATCTGCTCCATGGGGCTCGCAAGGCGGCTTCGAAGGTCAAAAGCAACCTGGTTATGGGTACTCTGACAAGTCAGAAGCACCTTCTCACGGGTGGTCAGAGCATACTGCTCCAGAAGGCTATGTTTATTACTACAACTCAAAAACTGGTGTATCGCAGTGGGAACGACCATCTGAAATGCAATAACTGCAGAAGTTGTGACGTTATAGTTTCCGCGCTTCTTTTACTTAGAAATCTGCCAAGATAGTTCATATACAATGAGTGCTCGAGAGTTCTTAGATCATAGAATAACACACGAGGATTTAATTAAACTTATATTTTTAACATAAATTTTGTTAGGATCTTCTCGAACAAAGCGTTGTATCTTTGCAAACAAAAGAGCGACGTCCTCATCTTCCCCATGCCGAATTCTGTTCTAATCCATCCTGATCAAGTGATATTTTACGAACTTTTTCCTTGTTTTTGTCAATCAAATGGGAAAATTAAGTTTGGAGTGAGCATAGTCAAATTTCCTGTCAATAAATGCGAGAGACATTTGCGAAAGAGCTACGAATACTTTCTTTTACGAGGCTTCCGGTATGTAGCTAAATGCTGGCAGTAGTGAGAGGAGTAAAAAATAATTACCCCGTACAAAGTTTGTGAAAACGAGAAAAATTGGCGTTTTACATTTACTTAAAAAAAAGTCTGTTATCATATTCTGATGCGTTCTCCTCCTAATTTGAAAAGTTCTAAGCAAAACACATGAGAAACATTTCTATGCGATTGCATCTTTTATTCACAAGTAACATATTTCTAGCCATTCTGGCTCATTTTCAGATTTCCAAAAGTGGGGTCTTTACTCATTCCATTTCAAATGTGTACCCAGCGGAATTTGTAAAAGTTTCAGGAACGGAATTCCTACAGAACAATAAAACATGGAAACCAGTTGGTTTCAATACCTATCTTCTCATCGAGCAAGCTGCAGAGTTACCGCACGGATCCTTTCATGCGATTTATTCAGATAGCTTTGGAAAAAATGAAATATTGAAACAGTTTGAGCAAGCAATACTTTTGAACTTCACATGTGTGCGAACATGGTTATATAGCATAAATTCAAATTATCCTTTATTTTTAGAAGATGGAGTATACGATGAGAGATTACTTGGCGCTTTAGATTGGATAATAGCCGTAGCACGGGCGCACGGGCTCAAATTAATACTTTCTTTTACAGATTTTTGGCCAGAGAGTGGTGGAATTAGTTCCTTAATTCTACTGAGTAGAAAATTTTTAGAGTTATCTCCTGATCATTCAGAACAGTACGGGAGAAGCTCCTTCTTCACTGATCAGAATTATTTCAGTTTGTACATCAGACATGTAGAGCACATACTTCTGCGAAAAAGTAAAATTACTGGTACTCGATACTGTGATGAAAGCACAGTCATGGCATGGGAACTCATGGTAAGTTTATTTTTGACTACTTTTAAATTTCTTCATCTTTTCATACAGAATGAGCCGAGATGCAGACTTTGTAGCGAGGGCATATTGCAAAAGTGGATATGGAATGCAGCAAAGGCAGTCAAATCACTAGATAAAAGGCACCTACTTACAGTTGGTGAAGAGGGTTTCTATGCATCAACGAAAAATTATGTTAATCCGGCTAAGTGGGCAAGTGATACTGGGCAGAATTTCATATCTGATCATATATTTACAGAAATTGATTACGCATCAAGCCATCTATGGACAGATAACTGGAATCTGTTCTCGGCATGGAGTAGAAAGCATGTGAAAAATGATAGCTTCAACTTTTCAAAGACATGGATAGAAGAGCATTCAAGCGACTCGTTAAACATTTTACAAAAACCTTTTGTCCTAAGCGAATACGGTTCCACAGGTTTTGGAAATAGAAACAACATAATTGGTTCACTTGTGACTACAGAAGATCAACGTCAAACCAAAGTTAGTCGCTTTTACAGCGAAGTTCATACTGCACTTCTGCAGAATAGAAATGGAGCTCTATTCTGGATTTGGCATAACGAAAACTTGAAATATCTCCCCTCATACCAAGATGAATACGGAATTTTTGTATCCGATAATGTTTTCGATAGATTGAGAAATTATTCGCAAGTCTTACGTTCCTAACATCCTTAATCTTACCTCGGTACCATGTACTCTAAAAGTTTAAGCTTTTTACTTTTTTTTATAGTGGTATTCCGGCAAGCCTTTCATGAACGCACAGCCAAGTAAAGCTGATGCAAAACTTGAGCTCAATATAGCCATCTTTGCAGTTTTAATAGCAGCAAGATTACCCGAAAGTGCCATTTCGATCAAGAATAGTGACATCGTGAAACCTATTCCTCCCAAAAGTCCCACAATCCCTAAGTGTTTTAGACTCATACCTTCCGGGAATTTAGCAATTCTTAAATTAATAGCTAGCCACGAAATACCTGCGATACCTATAGGCTTGCCAAGCATTAGGCCAAAAAAAATACCTTGACCAATAGGTGTAGTCATTATTGAACCGAATACAGCACGATCAATTAATACAGCAGTGTTTGCCAGTGCAAAGAGAGGCATCACCAATAATGTGGTCCACGGGCTCCACGCGTGTATCAGATGATCTAAGAGAGTAACACTTTGCCCTTCATGTTCTGGGGGAGCCTTCGAATGTATTGGTGCCAATGAATTGCCTGGTATAGCCAAAGCTGTTATGACGCCAGCAATATCAGCGTTGATTCCACCTTGTAACAAAAAATACCATAATAAAACGAAAAGCGACATGTACACTTTAATATTTGTAACCTTTCTTTTGCATGCAGAGAACATCACTCCGGATACAGCTATAGCAAGGAAAACATATTCTTTAATTAATGTTTTTGAGAAGAAGATAGCGATGACCAGTATAGCTCCAAGGTCGTCAACTGTAGCCAAAGTCAGTAGAAAAGCAGCTACACCGGTTGGCATCTTATTCTTAAAAAATCCATATATACCCATAGCAAAGGCAATGTCCGTTGCCATAGGTATAGCCCAGCCTGCCATTACTCCATTAGATGAAGCGAGGTTAAAAACCAAATAAAATAGCATCGGAACTAGCATTCCACCAACAGCACCAAAGCACGGTAAAATGGCTTGTTTCAAACTTGATAAACTTCCATGGATAAACTCCCTTTTTATTTCTAGACCAACGGAGAAAAAGAATAGTGCCATAAGTCCTTCATTTACCCAATGATGCAAGGTCATAGATAAATTTAAAGCTTTGGGACCTATATAACTGCTCCAAAAAAGCTCATAGAGTGGGGCTGTTTTTGCTATGTTTGCAAAAATTAGTGCTACCCCAGTGGCAACTAGCAATACGATGGATCCCAATCCGTTGTTTAAATAGTAATGGACATCTTTGTCTAATGAGCTCGCCGATACTCTCATTAATGTATTAAGCCGACGCCTCCGGCTATTCATCTGGTGATTTGATAGGTTAGAGGCTAAATTCACCCTCCTAAAATTTATGCTACTAAGCTTGAGGGGGCGTTCAGCAACTTCACCATTTATTTCACAGCTCTCACCCAAAAGCTTTAACTTGTAGGGATGCGTGGCACGCGCAATGGTAGCACCTGGACATTGAGGTTTTGTATACACTAAGCGTGCCACAAATGGACTTGAAGCGATCATGATTATTTCAGGTTGTTTATACTAGTCTTGCTTTTTCTGAAGAGGTGCTCAAGAAGAAAGTCTCTGAGTCAGAATCTCAGAAACTCACTCAGCTTTTCAAAATTCAAAAGAACCCTAAACTTATTTTAAGCAGAAAGTCATATAAGACCTGATTAGCTGTAAAAACTAACCGCGGCTCCCCACGAGCCGGTAATATCGCAATATTAAAACATCTAAGCTGAATTCGGTATATGCGCCGTTTTGCAATAAGTTGGCATCAGCGATGCAATAAACTTTCCATTTATTCTTGTAGCTTCTCTTCGAATAAAAACTGGACAACTTAATTTTCGAAACTTGCCTCCAGTGATGATTATTGGCAACGAATTAGTTGAAACTCTTTATGATGACATTTTCACTAAGGTGAGGAGCGGATTTGGCGTTTCGGATGAGTTTCTACTCTCAAATTTTGATTTTGAAAATCTTCGAGAAGGAGGAGGAAAGGGAGGAAGTTTGTTGAGTCGTTCGTTGTGTGGAAACTTTTTTGTGAAGGAGCTCTCCAAATCTGACAAACACACCATATTGAGTGGAAGTTTTTGTGAGTTGTATTCGGAGTGTGTACTTTCAAGGGATTCTCTACTATGCCGAATTCTGTGTATATTTACAAGACGCGTGGACGGAAAATTATATATTGCCATGGGTAACTGCATTCCTATATCTGAAAAAAGTTGGGATTTGATTTATGACTTGAAGGGTACCGCAGATGACAAGACTTTAGTACGAAACGGGAAAACTGTAGACGAAGTTCACAAGAGATTTTGGAGGCTGGATTGGATGTTTTTAGAGGCCATTGGTAAAGTAACTAAGAATCGCCTTCGCTACGTTGAGGGTAAAAGAGAGGCTTTTACGAGCTCAATTATTCTCACTACTGAACAGAAAAAAGAAATTATGACTACGATCAAACGAGACTTGCAGTTTTTCGTTGAGCAAGACTTAATGGATTATTCTATGATAGTGGCGATTAAACAAATAGATAAAGTGCATGAGAAAATTTCTTTCGAAAGTACCGCGATTCACGAGGATATGTACAATTCCTTCAAAGTTTGGGATGGTGACAAGTTATATATAGTTTATGTTGGAATTATAGATTTTCTGCAAGGTTGGACAACGGGAAAGAGAGTGGCTCACGTAATAAAATGTATGTTTGCACCAAAACCTATTTCTACAGTGCACCCAGTCGTGTATGCTGAGCAATTTGAGAATTTTTTCGAAAAGAAATTCTGCACAACATAGTATGACACAGGGTTGAGCGAGCAATTCCTGAAATTTCTTGCCGATTTTAAGAGAAGAAAGTTTTGTTTGAGTTCAATATTTGTGGGGTTCACAGTATATTACTTCACCAAATACTAAGTAGCACTATAATGTACTAGAAATATTTTCTTGCCTTCCCGACCCTCAGAAATAACCCTGCTTTCTTCCTTGATAGCCAATTTGACCCAAAAGCATTGTGGTGAATAATCCAACATGCCAAGTGATGAGATATAGCCAGAACTTGTCGTCTAGTGCTGGACCAGTGGGAAAGTGACTCAAGTTCTCGGACACGGATTGGCACAGCATAAAGAATAACGAATTGTTGTTCTCAAAAGCGGGGCAAGGAGATGCAGACGGAATGGTCCAGCCAAATAAAGTTAAAAGATGAACGGGGACTTCTGCTTTCAACCAGTCATCGTCAAAAGTGTTGTTATTTGAAGCTGCGCGAAGTATGCCATACTTGCCTCTCGGAGAGCGTATCGATGTTTTTTTCAAACCTTTCGTAACAAGCACACCTACATGTCGTGAAGTTAATGGTGAGTAGCTATACTATTGGTCTTACACTTAAGAGAACTCGCTTCAGTTTCGAAAAAGTCGATATGCTTATTTACAAAATAGGCGCAAACTTACCAGATCGGCGTGAATTTAAATTAGCTGTTCGTGCTCGAACAGCGACAGTAGCACATGACGCAGAGCTCAACATTCTAGAAAGAAAAATGGTATAATTCGGTCTGATGAACAACGTCTGAGCTTATGGTATCGCAAGTGTGTGTATGAATAGTCGTTTTCTTTCCTTTTCTTCTTCAAAACAAGTACACCACAATTCATAAAAGATATCTATCTTTCTCTTATTTTTCGTGTGAACGACCCCCAACACCCAGAATCTTGTGTGAATCTTTGAATCCCTAAATACACATACTTTTTTTTGGCAGTTCAATTTTTTTTGTGAACTTATTTTCTTCTGTACGAGTAGAGCGCGTAAACTACAGATGCAAAAAGTTTTCTTCGAAAGAGAAAGGGAACGAAAGTAATTTGACCCTTCGGAAGTTGGTAAAAACCTTAACCATTATGCATGATAATATGGTGGTTGAACCTTACGGTTCGCGCACTCTGGATCGTTCCAGGTTCGGGGTAAAAAGGTTCATGGGTGGGGGTTCTTTCCCAGAGTTTTTTGTTTCCCAGCAACCTCATGGAACGGGTTTTCTCTCTAAAAGACTACCTCGAGAAGATACAACACAACCGTTGAAAAGGAAAGAAAGATTTTCTCTGGAACCTGACTCCATCTCCGCAGATCTAGCATTGGAAAATAATGTAAGCTTTGGATTAATTTTGAAAAGAACAGCTTCTTATGTTTTTTTCTAGACAAGACCAGGGCACAAAAGTGTTGAAGCCTCCAAAGAAAGAACAATAAAAGGAATCGAGCTTCGCTTAGGCTCAGGACAGAACTTAGCTGTGAGCAAGAAAGATTTGAGGAACAACGAACCTTCTTATGTCAAATATTCTGCATTCCGTAGTGAAGGAAGTGCCAAAATCATAAGAATGCAAGAAGTATCTATCGATCCTCTTGAGCCATCAAAGTTTAGACATAAAAAAGTAAGAGCTATATTATTTTTGTGCATTTCCTTTATAGTTCTTTTAGGTTCCTAAGAGCTCCGGTACAGCTATTCCCGAGACCGTACATCATAGCCCTGAGCGAGAAAAGAGCAGCAGTGTTCCAGAAGAATGGATCATACCAGCTTCGATTTCGAATTGGAAGGTAGGATGTTTCCCTTTTTTGTATCTGTTTATTTTAGAGCAATTACTGTAGAATCCGAAAGGCTATACCATACCTTTAGACAAACGATTAGCGGCCGATGGAAGAAATTTAAATTCATTACAAATCAATGATAAATTTGCAAATCTTTCTGAGGTATACATTTTTTTTTTGCTTGGACTACTATATTATATAACATTTAATTTAATCAGGCCTTATATTTAGCAGAACATAAAGCTCGACAAGCTGTAGAGATTCGAGCTAATATTCAGAAGGAACTGCTAGTAAAGCAGAAGGAAAAAATGGAGTCGGACCTGAGAAATCTTGCACGAATAGCAAAGAAAGAGAAAGAAAAATAGTACTTTTAGCATGCTCGCTTGTATAATTTGATGGGCAAATTCAGATGAAAGAGCTATTTAAATCTTCATAGTACTCAATCAGCTCTTGTGATAGAGAGGGCTTCAAATCTGCAAAAGAAGAAACAAAATCTTCCATTTCGACTACCACTTCTGTCTCGCTAGACCATTGCTTTCTTCGAATGCGTCTTTTGGAAGCTCTCAGCCATGAATCTGCGCACACTGAGTACAAATCTGCACCTGAATATCTTGATGCATGAGTCTCAGCAAATGAAGAAAAATTTATTCCTGGAGCTAATTTCATACGTCTAGTAAGGGACTCCATTATCTGAATCTTGCCCTCAACTGAAGGATCAATTCCCACGTAAATGAGTTTATCAAATCTCCCTGGACGAAGAAGAGCTGTATCTATTCTGTCTGGACGATTTGTAGCACCCATTATAAATATATTTTGGAAATTTAGAACATCATCTATCTCTAGTATCAATTGACTCACAACTCTGGAAGTACTGTTCAGGTTCTCATTTTCAACTCGCTTTGTAGCCAAAGCATCTATCTCATCAAAAAAAATAATAGAAGGAGCCGATATTTTTGCTTCGTGAAAGATTTGTCGTAAGTGTCGTTCGCTTTCTCCCACATACATATCTATGACTTCAGGTCCTTTTATCATAAAGAATTTCAACTCGCACTCATTCGAAATTGCTCGGGCTAATAGTGTTTTGCCAGTTCCGGGCGGGCCATATAGTATCAAACCTTTGTTCTGATTTTCAAATAGCTTATCATACATAGTCGGCAATTTTACAGTGGTTCGGATTAGTTGCTTTGCGGCATCCAATCCTCCAATATCAGACCACGTGACTAAAGATGGTTCAGAATCTGCTGCAATAAATTCATTCTGACTCAGAGGGATAGTTGTTTTTTCTTTCGAATTACGAACATCATGATAGTTGACCTTTATGATATCTGCAATAGACTCTATCATATCCCACCTTGTGAATGATATTAACTGACAGCTAAGTATATTACAAACTCGCTCTGAGATCCGTTCATTTATGTGATGTTTTGAATCTAGCAATGTATTTTTGTCTATATTTGCTTTCCGTTTCTGAACGTAGGTTTCAGAGAAACTGAAGTTTGCAGGTATAAAATAGCTTGAGGTTCTAAAAGGAGTTGATTTTTGCAAAAAATTTTCAACACGTGCAACGCAATTATCCGAACTTGAACCTTTGAACTCCATGAAAGAAGAACCTTTTCCATCACTGCAGCTCAGCGGAGATAGAAATTTAGGGGCTTCTCTCAGTAGCATCATACAATCGTGCATTTCAGAACTTCTCGTTTTTGAAATTGAAGTTATGTGACTCACGTAAGGTTTGACCTGTGATTTGTTTACCATCTTGAATAGACTGTCATTATAAAGATATTGGTGAAATTCCATAAAAAAGTGGAGCTCCTTTATGCATAACAGATTGCAGTAAGAGTTAAACATTGAATCCTTCAACTTTTGCAAGTGCCTTATGAGATGTTCTTTCGCGACTCCCAAAACAATTTCATGGAAAGAATATGAAATGAATTTTGTACCAAAATGGTGCAGTTCCTTCAAGTTAGGGTATAAGCTGCATACACTAGGTGAATCAAGTTGTATCAACAGATTAAAAATTCTCGTGTACTTTTCACGCCCTTCTTGAGCAACTCTGTCGGACAATGAGATGGGCATGAATCTTTCAGCCTCAGATGTATTCGACACCCTGGTTAAGTATTGAAGCAAAGAAAGTACGTCTTTATTCGCAAGATTATTAGTTTTTGACTCTACTTGCATCAAAAATTGCTTCGTAGGGTGCAAAGTCATTCGATAACCAATCGCCGTTCTCTTAATTTGCTTTTGTGCAACTATCATCATATATTTGTTTTCTGCTTTGTTTTTCAACGATAACGAATCAACACTCAGGAGTAAGTCATTCACACGCGTTTTTTTTCTAGTAGCAACTAGAATAGTTTGAGTTATTATTCCAAGAAACATGGAACTTGCAAAGATATTCTCACAAGCTGTAACTTCAAGCTCATACATATTCTCCACGCCCACGTAGATGTATTGTATTCCCCTCGGTAAGCTGGCATTAACGACTTCAACTTCTTTTGTCTTCTCAGGCGACACATTAGGTGACCATGGACAGTTCAAACAGTTATAAAACTGTAATTCTCCAAGCATAACATATGAGTCTACTTTCCTCATCTTAGCCATCTTTCCGTCATGCGATTCAGCAATGTATTACACATAACTTTTTATTCGACATTAAAGGTCGTATTTATTTTACATTTGTTTCATCTCTGTCCAGGTTGCCGTGTTTTCTTGACCTCCTACCGCAAAAACTGCGACCGTGTGAATTGCAAATTCTCAGGTGTTGTGCGCAATTTTATAATTCACCACGCTTCAAAGTTCAAACAAAATATCTCGAAGTCTTTTTACCTGATGAACATGTTGTTTGTATGACCATATGATATCTTTTAATCTTTAAGCAAACACGGATTTTAGGGTATTTTTTGAAGCAAAAAGTGTAAAGAAAAAGTGCTTTCCTTCCAAGCAAATCAGCAAGTGGCACAGTGAGCAGTCTGTCAGTGGGGAGAGGAAAGAACAGGAAAGCTGAGTCGGCCTTGCGTGAGTCGTTTGCAAATGAGCGCACAGTTCAAACCTTCCTTTTTACCTAATAATGGCATAAATGTTGTTCACTCTTCTTATAGATATCGTCGTTTGGTAATATCAGCTTCCAACAATCGTCGACGAGAAAGAGAGTCCGGGAGAGGTTCGAATCGTGAAGTCCCTCAAAGTGGCGAGTCCGCCCCTGACGAGTCGCTCTTCGATACTGGCACAGAGAGTGCAGATGAACCAGTCAAGAGTACTAATTCTCTGTATGAAATTGATTCACTCTCTAAAGATCGTGTTAGCGTAAAAATAACAGGAAAAGATACTATAAGAACAGAAGGAATGGAAGTGGAAGATATTTTTGAGGGAGTGTTCTTTTCTCCTTTGAATACTTTGCTTTCAGTTGACTATCTCCTCCTATTTGGCGTCGATGGGGTTTTACCAGAAATAATAAATGGTAGATGCGCGATGATAGGTATACTTTCAGGTTTCACAAACGAAATAATGATGAAGAAGTCATTGACTGAACAACTATTATTTAACGTGACTCACGGTGTCACGCCAGTAATTGCTGTCACAGTAATATTGCTTTCTTTGATGCCCTCGTTTCTAATAGATCAAAATGAATATTTGCAGGAATCTGGATCACGAAACGATCAAATTGCCCAGAAATGGTGTGGGCAAGGTGCATTCCGTTACAAATTTGATGATCGTTTCAGGGGAAAACGTGCATATGCAGTCGATCCAGCAATGTCGGATTTGAAATTTTTCCAAATGAAAACACCTCTTGGTGACATAGGATTCGTCCCGTTTGCTGAAGTTGTGAATGCTCGGTTTGCCATGTTTACTCTCATGGGCACCTTCCTCATTGAGGGATTCCTTGGCCATGGTATTCTATCATCTTAATTCGTTGTCTAGAAAATCTGAAAAGGGTATGATATAAAATACCTGGTACCGGTAGTACAAGTGGTTCTTTTACTGTACGTCACAATGATCATCAAATTTTAAAAAGAAAAAGCAGAAACAAAAGACCTCAATTTACACTTTCGAAATTTCATTCAACGTCTCTTCTGCAGCAACTTGAAGTTCCAATCCACTCGTCTGTTCCTTATATTTTATAACATATTCCTGTATTTCCAAGCTCACTAACTTCCTTCTAACACTTGAATCATATACGAAATTACCAAGAGCTATGATTAGTCTCATTTTACTGCCGTCATCCTCGGCTGAAGTGTTTCTAAGGAGTTGCAGCATAACCCCGAGAAATAAGATGTAGATTTCGCTCCAGTTCTCTTTTTTATCTATTTTTCCATGCAGTATACTGATTGAGAAGTTCATAATAAAGGTACAAATTGATATACACAGAGCCGGTTTCATTGGCTGATCAGCTACTGAAGCAAGACATGAAAAGATCCGCTTCACGTGCGAGAAAATTATTTTTTCAAGCAGTTCCTCAGTTCTAAAGCAGTTATTCGCGAACCGAATAGCAGTGAGTACATTTTGTGTTGTTGCCGGATGATTGATGGCACGCAAAAAAGCTCCTTCAAGTTCTATATCATATTTCATTATTTCAGTTACATACTCTGGAAATAATATTGCTTTCCGAATAAGATCAAAAGTTGGGAACAAATATTCAACCCTCATCGATAATAACTCTGTGATTACTGCATGGACTTGTGCATTCTCTTTATTTTCCACATCTGAACTCCATATACTGGATCCCTTCAAGATACCTTTTTTTTCTTCATTCAATCCAAATTCTGTAAGCTTAGCTAAAATTCCTTCGAAATTGATCTTATCAAAGTACACATGTGAAAGTGTCGGTATGTAGGCTGCTGTCTTTTGTAAAGGTTGCAAAATCTCACTTTCTTTCTTCCCAAAAGAAATATCTTTTTCCTGAACATTTTGAAGTAAAAATTCGATAATTTTCTCCTTATATGAGAATGGCAACATATTAGTCTGGAGCCATTCTTCCGCAACACTAGCTGGGTCTTGACCGCTACGAAAAGTTAATTTCAACGGGGGCACGCCGTCTTGGACATCAATGTCAAAGACATAATCAGTTCTTTCGAGATTTCTAACATTTTTGGGAGATTCTGTGATGACCTTGCCCAATAACTCCCATTGCTGAGAAGCTATTTTCCAAATGTACGCTTTTGATTTACCACTTTCATCGGTGCAAACTTGAACTTGTCCTTCAAAAGATCCAGGTTCACTAAGGACTTTAGAGTCCCTAACTGCAAGATTCATTTTTATTTGAGAATTCTCTTTTTCTTCAAGCCTCGTGAAAACTTCTATTGTACGTGGACCATGTAAAGATTCATTCAAGATAAACTTCCTTACTACGCCATCAGAGCAAGCTGTTAGTAAGCTTGTACCTTTCATTAAGATTGACCAAACACATCCTGGATGTACAATGGTCTGTATACATTCTCCATGTATGTTCCAAATTTTGCAACTTCTGTCCTCGCTTGAAGTAACTACAAAACAATTTTTTTCACTGTTATGAAAGAAATGAATGGAATATATAAGAGATGTATGGCCAAGAAAAGTGCGCTCAAGTCTATATTGAGTAGACCAAAGCTTCGCCGTATTATCATGGGATGCGGACAAAATTCCAAGATTTGGAATATAACATAAGCTACGAACTGAATCACTGTGAGCTTGAAGTATATTTGAACAACTATGGTCACTACACCAGTGACGGATAGTTCCATCCGCTCCACCTGAAAGAAATTCAGAATCTGTTAATGCCGCCAAAGAAAGTACCGAACTAATGTGACCAGAAAGAGTCTAAGAAAAGACAAATAAAATTTAAGCAAAAAAGTAAGAAGTTATCAAAATCCACATACCTTGAGCAACTTGAACTTCCTCCAAACACAAATATGAGAGTCTTGACTGGCAGTAACTATGTCTCCATTTTTTAGGACAATAACTGCAGTAATATCCATCGCATGTCCATTTAATTCTTTCAAAACTAATCCCCTTGGAATACTCCAGACTAGAACACGCCGGTCCCTGCTACCCGAAAGAAGAATTTCTTCCTTAAAGTCCAGAAAACCTTCAGGAACCCAGTGTACGCAAGTAACGAAGGAGTCATGCCCATTGAAAACTTTCTGCTCTGGGAGCGAAGTTTCATCATGATCTAGGTTCCATATTCGTATTGTTTTGTCTCTGCTAGCAGTGGCGAAGTAACTTGAACTTCCTGACTGAGAGGCGATTGAGCGTACATCCTCAACGTGACCACGAAACTCGCGATCGATCTTAAAGTTAGGGGTGAGCATGTTGCAAATGCCAACACAAAGTTTCGTGTCACTTCTTCATACCATATATTTTCTTTCAGCGAGATTGCATAGATGAATGCAATATAAATGACCCGCGCGAGGGGTGCCGAGATGCCGAGGTCACCGAAAAAGTGGATTAAAGTCGAACTTCTGAAGATTTTGAAGAGTTAGTTGTAAAATGTGTATTAAAGATTCGAGAAATCGATATTCTTCACTACCAAGACGTTACCGTATAGTTTTACTCCCCACCTCGAATCGCAGTGCTGATTATGCCAAGTATTGCGAGAATAAAAGTAGTACGAATACGTGACTATTCC
>JGI20151J14362_10000354_pt1 | contig 34129 bp, 28 predicted proteins | sample COG_01_FD_14362 | JGI IMG/M metagenome (IMG submission 14362)
CAGAGCTTGGAAATGTATTTGGAACTCCAACATATCCAAGAACATGGAAAATGCTACAAGCAGGAGCTACCTTTACTTTATTTATAAATGTTTCCACGTTTTTATTTGCTTCAAATTTATTACACAGATCAAGGAACTCAAATATAAATCAGTTAATAGATACTACTCCTACCCCAAATTGGATTTTTCTTGGTTCTAAGTTTATAGCCATTGTAAAAATGCAATTGGTTTTACTTTCACTTGTAATGATTTCAGGAATATTATTTCAAACTTATAGCGGTTACTATGATTTTGAAATAGGTCATTATCTATATGAATTAATTATTTTATCTCTTATCTCATATGTAATATGGGCACTCCTTTCATTTCTAATAATTACATTAACAACTGAAAGACTTGTTGGTTTTTTTATAATGATTGTTCTTTTTATTGGAATACCACTACTTAGCTTAGCTGGTGTTGAACAATCTATTTTTAAATACAATGCTGGTACTGGATTTTCCTATTCAGATATGGACGGTTATGGAAGTTCAATTAACAGATTTTTTCTTTATAAAATATATTGGTTATCTCTAGGACTTGTTTTCTATATTTTAACATACTTGTTCTATTTTAGAGGCTTACCATCAAATTTTAGAGAAAGAATCTCAATAGCTGGATCAAGATTTAAAGGAAAATATCCCAAATTTTTAGCTTTATTTATGCTGATATTTCTAAGTTCAGGAGGATATATCTATTATGAAACAAACGTTTTAAATGAAAGAACATCCTCAAAAGAAAGAGAATTAGAAACAGTAGAATGGGAAAAAAAATATAAAAAATATGAGAATTATGATCAACCCAGAATTGTTTCTGTAAAGGTTGATGTAAATATTTATCCTAACACATTAAATGCTGATGCTAGTGGAACTTATTCTATGGTAAATAAAACATCTAATATAATAGACAGTTTGTTTTTAGATCACAACGACGCTATAAGTACTTTTAAATTCAATAAAGAAACTGACCTTGTTCTTGAGGATACTCTTTATAATTTTGACATATATAGATTAAAAAAACCTTTGTACCCAGGTGATAGTTTAAAATTATCATTTTCGGTGAAAAACAAACCAAACACAAGAATTAGAAAAAATTCCTCAGTTGTAAGCAATGGTACGTTTATAAATAATAGACTTTTCCCAACTTTTGGATATCCTGGCGGAGAACTTACAGATGATAAAACCAGAGAGAAGTATGATCTTCCTCCAAATAAATTAAAGCCTCATCCTTCAGACTCCACTGCTTTAGGAAATACTTATATATCTAAAGATGCAGATTGGATTGATTTTGAAGCTACTGTTAGTACTTCAAAAGATCAAATTGCTATTGCTCCTGGTTATTTACAAAAAGAATGGATTGATGGAGACAGAAGATATTTTCACTATAAAATGGATAGTAAAATTTTAAACTTTTATGCGTTTAATTCTGGAAAGTACGAGGTTATTCAAGATCAATGGAACGATGTAAAACTTGAAATATACTACCACAAAGATCATGACTATAACTTAGATCGGATGATGAAAGGTATGAAAGCAGCCCTTGAATACTGTTCTACTAACTTTAGCCCCTACCAACACAGACAATTAAGAATAATAGAGTTCCCAAGAACAGCTGGAGGATTCGCGCAATCTTTTCCAAATACTGTTCCATTTTCTGAAGACATTGGATTTATAGCAAAAGTTGATGATTCAGAAGATGGTGGTAACGATTATGCCTTTTTTGTTAGTGTGCACGAAGTAGCTCATCAGTGGTGGGCACATCAAGTAATAGGAGCTGATGTATTGGGTGCTACTATGCTCTCTGAAAGTTTATCAGAATACGTTTCATTAAAAGTAATTGAGCAGGTAAATGGTAAGAAAAAAATGAGAAAATTCTTAAAAAGATCTTTAGATGAGTATTTAACATCAAGAACTTTTGAAAGAAAGAGAGAAAATGCACTTATGTACAATGATGGACAAGGCTATATTCATTACCAAAAAGGATCTTTAGTGTTTTATGCTCTGAGTGATTACATTGGAGAAAAGACACTTAATAAAGCTTTAAGTAAATATGTAAAAAAAGTAGCTTTCCAAGAACCACCTTACACAACTTCTATAGATATGGTTAACCATATCAAAGAAGTTACGCCGGACTCTTTAAGTTATTTGATTAAAGATATGTTTGAAACCATTACACTTTATCAAAACAGAGTTGTAGAAACAAAATCTCAAAAATTAGATAATGGAAAATATAAAGTTGATATTGAATTTAAAGTAAGTAAATACAGAAATAATGAAAAAGGTAGAGCATTTTATGGGGAACAAGAAAGAGATTCCATAACTTATCAAACTGATGATATGAAAAAGCCTGAGTACTCTGTATTTTTAGAAGATTATGTTGATATTGGAATATTTGGAGAGGACGATGATGAAAACGAAACTGAATTATATCTTAAAAAACATAAGATTTCTTCAATTCATAATAAAGTATCTATTATTGTCGACAAAGAACCAAAGGAAGTTGGTGTTGATCCATACAACAAACTAATTGATACAAATTCTGAAGATAACAGGAAGAAAATTGAAAAGTAAATTTTAAATGAAAAGAAGAAATTTTAATCAAATAATAGCACTTGGAACGTTAGGTTTAGCATTCAACGGATCACAAATTACTAGAAAAAAGATTTCTCTCGCTCAATGGTCGCTTCACAGAGCAATTAAAATAAATAAAGAATTGTCTCCTAATGATTTTTCAATTAAAGCTCGTGAAATGGGGTTTGAAGCTGTCGAATATGTCTCCTCTTTATACTGGAACGAATTAGAAACAAAACCAATTAGTATGGTTACAAAAACACTACTTAACAATTCGAAAAATAACGGAATTAAGAATCTCTTAATAATGGTAGATGGTGAAGGTGATTTAGCTTCAAAAAATAAGAATAAAAGACAGAATTCAATTGATAATCATAAAAAATGGATTGAAATGGCATACAATTTAGGGTGTCACTCCATTAGAGTTAATTTAAATGGAGAAAAAAATAAGGATAAATGGATTGAGTATTCTTCAAAATCTTTAACGCAGCTTTGCTTGATTGCAAAAAAAGACAAAATAAATATTATCGTTGAAAATCACGGAGGACTTAGTTCAAATGCTAAATTTTTATCAAGTGTGATGAAAAATGTTAACTTAGATAATTGTGGAACTCTTCCTGATTTTGGAAATTTTTGTATAGAAAAAATTGATCCAGAAAATTATTTTAGTAGATGTATTAACGAATATGACAAGTATCAAGGAATGAGAGAATTAATGCCTTATGCAAAAGCTGTTAGTGCCAAGTCCTATGATTTTGATTCTAATGGCGAGGAAAGCACAATAGATTTTAAAAAAATAATAAATATTACAAAAGAATTTGATTACGACGGCTACTTTGGAATAGAATACGAAGGTCTAATTACTGGTGAATATGACGGAATTTATAAAACTAAATCTTTGTTAGAAAGATATTTGTAATTAATTTTTAATTAGCCATTTGTTATTTTTTTGATCAACAATTCCACCTGTTTTTTCAACCACATTATCCACTATATCCGTTCCTTTCATAGACATATTTCTAAAATCATCTATTCCATTGTTTTTAAAATTTTGCCTAGTCCGATGGATATTATAAGTAGAAGACATAGATTTATTAAATATTTTTTCAATTTCATCTTTACCATGAATAAAACCTAACAATCCTCCCCATGTTGAGGCAGGATTATCCGAATCCCAACCTGACAGAGTTGCTATTTTAATAGTCTCTTTAAAGTCCCCCTTTCCATAGAAATAACTTACAAGACTAGAAGCAAAATTGATTCCTGAAGCAAAACATCCGTTACAATACAAGTTTCTTGATGTAATATCGTATCCATCTTTTTGATCAACTTGATATCTTTGGTAAATTGAATCCCGTGTTTGTTCCCATGTTATTCCAGATTCAAAATTCGATTTAACATAGTCATACATTTTAAATGAATATGAATTATTATTTAAAATTTCACTAGCCAAATCAGAAATTCTAATAAGTTCTTTCTCAAGTGGTTTACTTTTATTAATTGTGGAAGCTAAAGAATGTATTATTATATAAAACTCTGAAATTAATGCAGCATCACCCCTACCAGTTGTTCTCACTGGAAGGTTAGACATTTTGAGAGCATATTTGTAATTTATTGGTGATAGTAAACCAAAAATTTCGGTAGTAAGCTGAGCATCTATCATATCAAAATGCTCATTAAACCTTGGGTCGCTAGTTTTAGGTGGCAGCAATCCTTCGTTCATTAAATCAAAGGCCTTTTGATTAGAAACCCAGAGAAAATTTTCTTCTTCAATTTTGATATGTTTAAGCCAACCGTCTCGTATATCTTGAGGACTCAATATAGTTTGATTACTTTGAAACAACAACTCTTGGTACATGTATTCAATGTCAGTGTCATCATCAGAACCCCATATTTCACCTTTTTCTCTAAAGACAAAATTTATTTCATTATTTGAAGTTTCAGATGACCATATGTTTGTTTCATCTTTGCCTCCCCAATTGTGTCTAGTATAAAATTTTCCGGTTTTTATTTGACCAATATTTCCAATTTTATCCATTTCAGTAATCAAACCAGTCCAATTAGCTATAGATTGACCCAGCCAAAAGCCTTCGAGTTTATCTAAATATTCTTTTTTATCAATCTCAAAAAAATCTGTTCTATTAATTTTAGAGTCATCACATGAAATTAGAAAAAATGAAAATAAAATTGAAAAAATGAAATTAATTTTTGACATGTAATTAATAGATGAGTTTTATTATCTTGGCTAAATGAAAAGTAAAATTATAATATTATTATTAATATTTCCTCTCAATTTTTTAGTTGGTCAAAATTCTCAAGGAAATGTTACCAATTCAATAGCACTTCTACAAAATATAATCAACGAAGTGAATTTAGAGAAAATAGAAAGTTCCGGTGAAATTGACGGTTCCTACTATTTTTTCAAAACTCCTAATGAAGCTAATATCAAACTTTCTGATTCAGAACGAGCTTTGAGGGTTAAAGTAAATTATAATATTCGAAAAGACAATTTTGAATTCAAAAGTGGAGAAGATTTTTTTGCATTATCTACAGATAAGGCAGAGTCAATTGTTTTTGCGAATCACAGATTTATTGTTTTTAATTCTAAATTCTATGAGCTAATTACTAAAAATGATAGATTTATAATTTTAAAATCTCATTTTGTTGAAGCAATTCAACCAAAATACCAACCTGGAATTGAAGATAAACCTAATTTAAGGTACAGAAAAGCAAATATGCTTAACGTAGTTGTAAATAACAAAATCAGTCAGTTAAAATCTACTAAAAAAGCTATTATAGCATTGTTTAGTAAGTCTGTTCAGAAAAAAGTTAAATCTTTTATTAAATCAAATAAAATTAATGTTAGGGATTCAAAAGATCTAAAACTATTATTTGACAAATTTAAAGACCAATTTGTCTTAAATTAATCTTAACAAATTTATTAATAAATGAAAAAACTATTGGCGTTAATTCTGTTAATTCAAATTCAATTTATAAATTCTCAAAAGATTTTAAAAGATTACCCTCTTTCGAATACAATTGAAGAAACATCCGGTTTAGAAATTATTGACAATATGTTGATTACCCACAATGACTCAGGAGGTGAACCTGTATTATATTATTTAAATAAAAAAGGGGAAATAGTCGAAACTAGAAAGATTTCAGGCGTTAAAAACAATGATTGGGAAGATGTTACAAAAGATGATGAGTTTATATATGTTGCTAACATGGGTAATAATTTTGATACAAGAAAAAATTTATCAATAATTAAAATACCAATTAAAAAATCTTTAAATGAAAAAGTTGAGTTAATAAACTTTTTATATCCAGAACAGAAAAAGTTTAATACTATATATAGTAAGTCACAGTATGATGCTGAGGGAATTGTTTCTATTAATGATGATCTAATAATTTTTACAAAAAACAAACTTAAAAAAATTACCGAGGCTTATTCTCTTCCCAAAACTGGAGGAAATTATGAAGCAAAAAAAATTTCATCAATAGATGTCAAGTCAATTGTGACTGGATCTGATTACAATAATCAATTGAAATTACTTGCCCTGACTTCGACTATTAATTTTAAGAAATACTACCTAATTCTTATTAAAGATTTCTCTTTGAAAAATAAAAAGCATCAAATCGAAACTTATGAAATTCCAATTGGTAAAACACAAGTAGAGGCAATTAAAATTATAGATAGAAATAATTTTTGGATTTCATCTGAAGACGAAAGCAGTTCAAAACATGCTAGATTGTTAAAGTTAAAAATCTAGTTTTTTTCCTTAACTTAATTATATGATAATAGAAGTAATACAAAATCCTCATTATATTATTGATTTTAATTCTTATGAGGGTTTAAGAAATATTGCAATAACAGCACTTCTTTTTTTTATAATTTTGATCCTAGGAAGAAATTTAGATAAAACTAAAAACCTTTTAATAATTAAAATAATCTGTTCAATTGCAATTATCTCTACTGGTTATGACCACATAATCGATGCTATAAATGGTAATTGGAGAATTGAAGAAGATCTTCCTCTACATTTATGCTCATTTTCAAATCTAATTGTTTGTTCTATGCTATTTATTAAAATAAATAAAAAAGTATTTGAATTTCTTTTTTACTGTGGCTTTCTTGGTGGGTTAATATCTATATTAACTCCACAACTTAACTATTATGATGGTGGATGGTTTATGTATATAAGCTATTACGTAAGTCATGGAACAATAATGCTTGTTCCTCTTTATATGTTTTATAATCTAGACTATAAACTTTCAAAGTATTCGTGGCTTAGAACATTCGGTATTTTAAATATTTTAATGATTATTATATTACCATTAAACTTTTTAATTGGATCGGATTCAAATTATATGTACCTGTACGAAGCTCCTAATATTAAAAACCCATTAGTATTTGGTGATTGGCCTTACTACATAGTAAACTGGGAAATAATAATTATAGTTTTATTTTATTTGACTTATTTTATTTTTACTAGAAAAAAAATATGACAAAAAAATCTCCAATTGAAATATTTTCTGACTGGGTAGACCTTGGAAAAGATGATGGCATGAAAAAAAACCATTCAAAGTCTGTAAAAGCTATGTTAAATAATGTTTTAAAAGGGCTTAATGATTTTACTTTTATTGATGCTGGGTGTGGAAACGGTTGGGTTGTGAAAATGGTTTCTGAAATGGATTCTTGTTTTAGTGCTTTAGGCGTGGACGGATCTATTAAAATGATTAATAAAGCTAAACGTATTGATAAAATAAGCAAATATGAATGTGCAGAAATTTCTGTTTGGAAACCTAATCAGAAAAAAGATGTAGTTCATTCAATGGAAGTTTTTTACTATTTCAAAGATCCATTAATTGTATTAACAAATATTTATGAAAATTGGTTGAATAAGAATGGGAAATTTATAATGGGAATTGATTTTTATTATGAAAATAAAACATCTCATAATTGGGCAGAAAAAACCAATGTTGACACTATGACATTACTTTCAACTCAAGAGTGGAAAAATATAGTGAGTAAAGCAGGTTTTAAAAATATCGTAAGCTGGAGAGAGGGTGAAAAAAATGAGTGGAAAGGAACATTAATTATTTCTGCCACAAAAAACTAATTGCTTTTTATTATCCAATTTTTATATCCGCCTTCAAGATCATAGACTTTAACAAAACCAAGTTCTTTTAATTTTTCAGATGATTTTTTACTTCGATTTCCAGACCTGCAGTATATATATATAGGTTTAGATTTTTCAACTTTTTTAAAAAATTTATTAAATAACTCTTGTTCATAAAAATCAATATTCACTGAACCTTTTAAATGACCAGTATTATATTCTTCCATTGTTCTCACATCAAATAATAAAACTTTATTATTACTTATTTGGTTTTTAAAATCAACATAACTAAGGACTTCATAAACCTGGTTGTTTTCTTGAGATATGATTAAAAAAGGAAAAAGTAACAGAAAAAAATATTTATACATTATTGATAATTTTAAAATTTGAATTTCTTATTGAGGAAAATCCTCCTTTAACATCAATTACCGAGTCATAGCCGTTTCTTTTTAATATAGAACAAGCTATCATACTTCTATAACCACCAGCACAATGAATATAGTTATTATTATTTTTATCAATTTCTTTTATTTGATCTTGAAAGTCATCTAAAGAAACATGTTTTGAATTATATAAATAACCATTTGATCTTTCACCACTTTTTCTCACATCTATTAAACTTACTTGTTCAATTATTTTGCTTAAATCATCTGCAGAAATAGATTCTATTGTATCATAATTATTGCTATTTGTCCATGAAGATATTCCTCCATCTAAGTATCCTAAACAATTATCAAATCCAACTCTTGATAATCTTAAGATAGCCTCTTCTTCCAGTCCCCTATCACAAACTAATAACAACTTAGTATTGACATCTTTAATAATTGAACCAACCCATGGTGCAAAACTTCCTTTTAAACCAATAAAAATAGATCCTGGAATAAAACCCTGTCTGAATTCATTTTGATTTCTAACATCTAAAATTATAACATCTTCTAAATTCATTAAATTCTTAAATTTTTCAACATTTAAAGGATTAAGGCTGTTTTTTAAGACTATTTCAAAATCATTATACCCCTCTTGATTTAACCTTACATTTGATGGGAAATATACTGGTGGATTTGGAAGATCATTTGTAAGTTCTTTTATAAATTCATTTTTACTTAAAGAACCATTTAAAGCATAATTTACAATTTTTTGATTTCCTAATGTATCTACCGTTTCCTTCATCATATTTTTTCCGCAAGCAGATCCAGCTCCGTGAGCAGGATAAATCAATATATTATTTGGCAAAACTGATATTCTGTTTTGAATAGAGTCAAATAAAATTCCAGCTAAATCTTCTTTTGAAATATTTAAAGATTTTTGTGCTAAATCTGGTCTACCAACATCACCCAAGAAAAGAGTGTCACCTGTAAACAAGCAATATGGAACCTCATTTTCATCTTTTAATAAAAAACATGTGCTCTCAAGGGTATGTCCAGGTGTGTGTATCACTGTAATTGAAATATCTCCAATTTTAAAAACTTGATTATCTTCAGCTATAATACATTCAAAGGAAGGCTTTGCATTTGGACCAAATATTATTGGAGAATTTGTTTTTTTAGATAAAGTTAAATGGCCGCTAATAAAATCAGCATGAAAATGTGTTTCAAAAATATATTTGATTTTAGAATTTGAAGATTTTGCTAAATTTAAGTATTCAGAAACTTCTCTCAAAGGATCAATAACTGCAGCTTCACCATTACTTTCAATGTAATAAGCTCCTTGAAATAAACAACCTGTGTATATCTGTTTTACAATCATAATTTAAATATTACCCAAATATAAAAAATTGAAATTTTAATAGTTTTATTATTTTAAAAAATTAATTTTATTAAATATGTACGGTATTTGTCATTTAAGCATAATTCCACTTAGAGCAGATTCTACTAGCAAATCTGAATTAGTTTCTCAATTAATATACGGAGAGTTCTTTAAAGTATTAAAAAACAATGGAAAATGGTTTTATATTGAATCTTTTGACGACAATTACAAAGGTTGGATTAATCATACACAGTTTAAAGAAATATCTGAAAATAATTTTAAAAAATTAAAAAAAACAGTACCAATACATCTAAATAATATTAATTCTGAAATAAAAACAGAAAATGGAAAAATGTTTATTATAATTGGTAGTAAAATTAGTTCAGCATTTGTATTAAATCATAAATTAATATTAAAATCTAATCCTAAAACATCAATAATTGAAAATTCTATGAAATTTATAAACTCTCCTTATTTATGGGGAGGAAGAAGTCCATACGGAATTGATTGTTCTGGTTTTACTCAACAAGTTTTCAAGTTAAACGGTTATCAATTATTTAGAGATGCAAATCAACAAGCTCTTCAAGGAAAAGAAATAAAACTAAAAAAATCTAAACCTGGTGATTTAGCTTTTTTCGGACAAAATAAAATTACACATGTTGGAATTTTAATGAATTTAAATAAGATAATACATGCATTTGGATCAATCAGAATTGACTATATAAATGAAAAAGGAATAATTAATTCTGATTCAAATAAATTAACACATCATTTAAAAAAAATAGTGACCTATTAATTTTCTAATTCTTGTATTTTAACATTCATTAATTTGAAATTATCAAGATCATCTGTTGTATAATAAATATTTTTTGCAGTCTTAAGCGCTTCAATATTAGTTGGATCTATTTCAATTAATTTTTCTAAATATGGAAGACATTCCTTGTAAAGACCTATTCTCTCCATTTCCAATTCATCATACTTCTTCATGTCACTTGCTTTTCTAGATGTTACAAGTTTATTCATTTTTTCAACTAATGGACCTTCTCCCTCTAATATCAACCCGACCAGATTTAGGTATGTTGCTGTATAAGTATTATCTAATTCTAGAGATTTTAAGTAATAAGTCTTTGCAACTTCGAAATCTCCCTGTTCACCATTAATTACACCTAAATTGTAATACAAAATTGCATTATTCGGATCTTTTTCGATGGCTTGTTGCATTAGATCCTTGAATTTATTTTTATCTCCAATTTTGATATATAAATCTGCTTCTGACAGAATTAAATTAACATCTTCTGGATTAATGGCACGAGCTTCCTTAATTGCAGAAATAGCAGAATCATTGTCACCTTTTTGTACGTAGATAAGAGCTATATTTTTAACAATCTCTGGCAATCTAGATTCTGTTTTACCAATTCTTTGATTAGTATAGTCTTTTGAAGTTTTAAATAAATTGTATTCAGTTTCGGATACTTTTTCTTCAACACCTGTTTCAATTAACGTTACAAAATATTCAGAAACAACTCCTGTATATCCCATGTTTTTTAACTTCAAATAATATTCTAGTGCTTTGTCATATTGTTTTGAATTAACGGCACTAGAAGCAGCATAATATAAATATGTTATATTATCTTCTTTATTAGGGTTCATTAAATATGCATCATATAATTTTTCTGAAGCTTCTAAATATTTATCATTTTTATTGTCTTCAACTGCAGAATTAACTAAATCTGCTTCAGCATTTTGAATTAAAATATTAGCATCTTCAATATATTTTTTTTGTCTAATAGATCTTTCCAATTCGATTGATTTTCTTAGTGAAATAACAGATTTTAGAGATTGAGAATCCTCTTTAAGAGCCCATCCATTTAAATAATAATAATGAGCTTGATATTTGACATCAGAGGATAATATCAATTCTTTATTATTATCAAGTACATCTAAAGCTTCATTGTAAAATTCTTGATCTATCAATTTTTGAGCTTGTTTAAGTTCTTTTTTTTGTCCGTATGTCAATACAGAAACTGTAAGTATTAAAGTGTATAATATATTTTTCATTTTAAATTAATTTAAATCATTATCGTTAGTTTCTTCAACAACATCAATTTCATCAACATCTGAAATATCTTCATCGTCATGAACAACCTTTGCAACAGCTGCTATAGAATCAGAATCTTTAAGATTTATCAGCTTAACACCCTGAGTTGCTCTACCCATTACTCTTAATGAAGAAACCTCCATTCTTATTGCTATACCTGATTTATTAATAATCATTAAATCATCATTATCGGTAACATTTTTAATTGTAACTAACTCACCTGTTTTTTCAGTAATAGATATAGTTTTAACACCTTTACCTCCTCTGTTAGTCATTCTATAGTCATCTAAACTAGATCTTTTACCATAACCATTTTCAGAAACTACTAGAATATCACTATCCAAATCATTAACAGATATCATACCTACTACCTCATCTTTTGAATCTTTTAATCTAATTCCTCTTACACCAGACGCATTTCTACCCATTGGGCGAGTTTTACTTTCTTCAAAACGAATACATTTTCCAGATTTAACAGCTATCAAAACTTGTGAATTACCAGTAGTTAATTTAGCTTCTAAAAGTTCATCATCATCTTTAATAGTAATTGCATTAATTCCATTTGATCTAGGCCTAGAGTATTGTTCTAAAGATGTTTTCTTCACCTGACCCTTTTTAGTTGCCATGATTACATAATGACTATTTATGTAATCTTCATCTTTTAAATCTTGNGTNCAAATAAAAGCTTTGACTTCATCATCTTGTTCAATATTTATAAGATTTTGCATTGCTCTTCCTTTGGAAGTTTTACTACCCTCNGGAATCTCAAAAACTCTCATCCAAAAACATTTTCCTTTTTGGGTGAAAAACAACATGTATTGATGGTTAGTACCAACAAATAAATGTTCTAAAAAATCTTCATTTCTAGTAGTAGAACCTCTTTGACCAACCCCTCCTCTATTTTGTGTTTTATATTCAACTAAAGGAGTTCTTTTAATATAGCCTGCATTAGAAATTGTAATAACTACTTTTTCATTTGGAATCATATCTTCCATGCTTAAGTCACCACCAGCATATTCAATTTGAGATCTTCTTTCATCTCCATACTTTTCTCTAATTTCGACAAGTTCATCTTTAATTATTGTCATTCTTCTGTCCTCACTTTCAAGAATACCTTTTAAATCTTTAATAGTATTCATTAAATCATCAAATTCGCCTCTTAACTTATCTTGTTCAAGACCAGTTAATTGTCTTAATCGCATTTCAACAATAGCTTTTGATTGAATTTCTGATAATTTAAATTCTTTTATTAACTTAGATTTTGCTTCATCAGCATTAGAGGAAGACCTAATTAGAGAGATGACTTTGTCAATATTATCAGAAGCTATAATCAAGCCTTCTAAAATGTGAGCTCTCTCTTCAGCTTTCTTTAATTCAAATTTGGTTCTTCTAACAACGACATCATGTCTATGTTCTACAAAATATCCAATCATCTGCTTAAGATTCAACATTTGTGGACGACCTTTAACTAAAGCTATATTGTTAACACTAAAAGATGATTGAAGTTGAGTATGTTTAAAAAGTGTATTTAAAACAACATTAGGGACAGCATCTCTTTTTAAAACATAAACAATACGCATTCCCTGTCTATCAGACTCATCTCTAATTGTTGAAATTCCCTCAATTTTTTTGTCATTAACCATTTCAGCAGTTTTTCTAATCATTTCTGCTTTATTAACTTGATAAGGTATTTCAGTGACAATAATGCACTCTCGACCATTAACCTCTTCAATTTCAGCTTTAGCTCGCATAACTATACGACCTCTTCCTGTCTCAAACGCTTGTTTTACTCCTTCATAGCCATATATTATTCCACCTGTTGGAAAATCAGGTGCTTTAACAAATTGAATTAATTCATCAGTCGTAATATCATTATTTTCTATATATGCAACAGTTCCGTCAATTACTTCTGTAATATTATGGGGAGGCATATTTGTTGCCATACCAACAGCAATTCCACTAGCACCATTTATCAATAATCCGGGAATTTTAGTAGGAAGCACAGTAGGTTCCATTATAGAATCATCATAATTTAATTGGTGATCTACAGTGTCTTTATCAAGGTCAGCTACCATTTCCTCAGAAATTTTTTGCATTCTAGCTTCTGTATACCTCATTGCAGCCGGACTATCTCCGTCAACAGACCCATAATTTCCTTGTCCATCAACAAGCAAATATCTTAAACTCCACTCCTGTGCCATTCTAACCATAGTATCGTATACAGAGGAATCTCCATGCGGGTGATATTTACCAAGTACTTCTCCAACAATAAAAGCTGATTTTTTAAATTTGCTAGAACCTCTCAAACCTAATTGATGCATCCCGTATAAAACTCGTCTATGCACTGGTTTTAAACCATCCCTTACATCCGGAAGTGCTCTTGAAACAATGACAGACATTGAATAATCAATGTACGCAGATTTCATTGCCTCTTCAATGTTAATAGGTATCAATTTTTCACCTTCACTCATAAAAATATTTTTTACGTTAATTATAACCTAACAAATATAACAATACCCCATATTTTAAATTGAATTTAAATACAGTTTTTTTATATATTTTATTAACAAATTTTTAAAGAAAATTAGGCAAATAGAAGAAGAAAAAACTTGGAATTAAAAATTTTTTTTTGTCTATTTACTTATAAGATAACGAAACAAGTATGGATGATAATTTTTCTTCGAGAGTAAAAGATGTAATAACTTATAGTAAAGAAGAAGCCTTAAGGTTAGGGCATGACTTTATTGGAACTGAACATCTTCTTTTGGGAATGCTTCGTGATGGTGGCGGAAAAGCAATTAATATTTTAAACTCCCTTGAAATTGACTTAGATTATTTGAGGAAAAAAGTTGAAATATTAAGTCCTCCTAATCCAATCAATGATTTTAGTCAAAATCATAAAAAAAACCTTCATCTAACAAGACAAGCTGAAAGAGCACTAAAAACTACATTTTTAGAAGCTAAACTTTTCCAGGGAAAATCAATAAATACTGCTCATCTTCTTTTATGTATCTTAAGAAATGAGAATGATCCTACAACTAAATTATTAATCAAACTTCAACTTGATTATGAATCTGTTAAAGAGCAATTTAAATACATGCTAACTCAACTTAATGACGATTTTTCTAGCTCACCCTCATCTGAAACATTTCCTGAAGATTCTAAAGATAATGAGGGTCCAATTGAAGAAAATCCATTTACAATTAAATCAGATTCTAAATCTAAAGCTAAATCTAAAACTCCTGTGCTAGATAACTTTGGAAGAGATTTAACCTCTTTAGCTATTTCAGGTAAATTAGATCCAGTAATTGGTAGAGAAAAAGAAATAGAAAGAGTTTCTCAAATATTAAGTAGAAGAAAGAAAAACAACCCTTTATTAATTGGAGAACCAGGTGTTGGTAAATCTGCAATTGCAGAAGGATTAGCGTTAAGAATTATACAAAAAAAGGTTTCAAGAATTCTTTACAATAAAAGAGTTGTTACTCTTGATTTGGCAAGCATAGTAGCAGGTACAAAATACAGAGGACAATTTGAGGAAAGAATGAAAGCTGTAATGAATGAAATTGAAAAAAATGATGATATAATACTCTTTATCGATGAAATTCACACAATTGTTGGTGCAGGAGGAGCAACTGGAAGTCTAGATGCTTCAAATATGTTTAAACCTGCGTTAGCCAGAGGAGAAATACAATGTATAGGAGCTACAACACTTGATGAATATAGACAATATATTGAAAAAGATGGTGCTCTAGAAAGAAGATTTCAAAAAATTATAGTAGAGCCAACCACAGTTGAACAAACACTAGAAATATTAAGAAACATAAAAGATCAATACGAATCTCATCACAATGTCAATTTTACTGATAAAGCATTAGAAGCTTGCGTAAAATTAACAGATAGGTATATATCTGATAGATTTTTTCCTGATAAAGCAATAGATGCTATGGATGAAGCTGGATCAAGAGTTCATATAACAAATATGGATGTTCCAAAAAACATAGTTAGTTTAGAAGTAAGTTTAGAGGAGGTTAGAGATAAAAAAAATGCAGTAGTAAAAAAACAAAAATACGAAGAAGCTGCAAAATTGAGAGATGATGAAAAGCGAATTGAAAAAGAATTAATTCAAGCCCAAGAAAAATGGCAAGAGGAATTAAAAATGCATCGTCAAACAGTTAATGAAAATGATATTTCTGAAGTTGTTTCAATGATTACTGGAATACCTGTTAATAAAATTGCTAAAGCCGAACTTAAAGAACTAAATAACCTAAATAAAATTATTTCAAACAAAGTTATTGGACAAAAAGAGGCTGTAAGTAAAGTAGTCAAAGCTATTCAAAGAAACAGAGCTGGAATTAAAGACCCTAATAAACCTATTGGATCATTTATATTTTTAGGACAAACTGGTGTTGGAAAAACACAGTTGGCAAAAATTCTTTCCTCTGAGCTGTTTAGCGGTTCAGATTCTTTAATTAGAATTGACATGAGCGAATACATGGAAAAATTTGCTGTTTCTAGATTAATTGGAGCTCCTCCAGGGTACGTTGGATATGAAGAAGGTGGTCAGCTAACTGAAAAAGTTAGAAGAAAACCATACAGTGTAATTTTACTTGATGAAGTTGAAAAAGCTCATCCTGATATTTTTAATATGCTTTTACAAGTACTTGATGAAGGATCTTTAACTGATAGCTTAGGAAGAAAAGTAGATTTTAAAAACACAGTAATTATAATGACCTCCAATCTTGGTGCTAGACAAGTAAAGGATTTCGGAAACGGTGTTGGATTCGGAACAGAATCAATGAAGTCTCAAGAATCTAAAAATATAAAAAACACCATTGAGAAATCTTTAAAAAAAGCATTTTCACCAGAATTCTTAAATAGGGTTGATGAGATTGTGATTTTTAATAGTCTTGAAAAAGATGATTTGAAAAAGATTATAAACATTGAACTTGAAAAATTAAAAAACAGATTGAAAGAGCTTGGTTATGAAATTAAAATATCATCCAAAGCAATTAATTTCTTGTGTGATAAAGGATTTGACAAAAAATATGGTGCACGACCTTTAAAAAGAGCAATTCAAAACTATGTAGAGGATTTGATAGCAGAAGAAATTGTGAAATCCAATATTAAAGAAGGTAACAAATTTAAAATTGAATGCTCTAAAGACAACTCTAAATTGAGTGTTATTAAATTATAATATTGTTTTCTAGATTTTTTTTATTAATTCAACATTATATCCTTCCTAAACTACTTATTCCGTAAAATAATATAAATAAAATTACTTTTCTTCAAATAAAACATAAGGTTGACATATTTTTACACGTTAATTTATTCAATTTCAAATGAAAGTTTTAAAATTTGGCGGCTCTTCAATCTCAAATGCAGAGAACATTGAAAATGTTTTAAAAATAATCTCAAGTAGTTATGATTCAAAAACTATAGTTGTATTTTCCGCAATCGGCAAAACAACTGATGATTTAATAAAATGTGGTAAACTTGCTAGTTTAAGAGATAATGACTTTAAAAAAGTTTATAAATCTATTTTAAGAAAACACATTGAAATTTGTACTACACTATTTGAATATAAAAATCAAAGTGAAATTTTAAGTTACGTTCAAAAAAAATTTAATGATCTTGATAGTGTTCTTGATGGGATCTTTAGTTTAAAAGAATTTAGTTCAAAAAGCTATAATAACATTTCAAGCTTTGGAGAACTAATATCTCATTACATTATTGGTAAGCTTGGAAAAGAAAGAGGGCTTGATATAACTATAAAAGATTCAAGAGAAATTATAACTACAAAACTTGTAAAACTTGGCTCAAATCAAATAGATTATAATTTAACTGAAAGAAAATGGAAAAATTTTTCAAAAAATGTTAATAGTAAAATCATAGTCATGCCTGGATTTATTGCTAGAGATAATTTTGGAAATAATGTTACGTTAGGAAGAGGAGGGTCTGATTTTACTGCATCTATATTAGCCTCGATAACCAATGCTGAAAAATTAGAAATATGGACAGATGTTAGCGGTATTTTTACTGCAAACCCAAAAATAGTTAAACAATCTTATCCCATTGAATATTTATCATATAAGGAAGCTATGGAACTATCTCATTTTGGAGCTAAAGTTTTGTATCCTCCTACTATTAAGCCGGTAATGAATAAAAATATACCTATATGTATAAAAAATTCTTTTAATAGTAAAAATCTGGGAACTTTGATTTCCAAGAACTCAGATAATGATTCAATAGTTAAAGGAATTACTCATATTCAAAACATTACATTACTTACAATTGAAGGGAGCGGTATGGTTGGAATTCCTGGTTTTTCAAAAAAATTATTTGATGAAATTTCTAATAATAATATAAATATTATTATGATTACTCAAGCTTCCTCTGAACATTCGATTTGTATTGGAATTCAAGATTCTGAAGCTCATAGAGCAAAAAAAATTGTTGATGAAGCTTTTAAATACGAAATTGAAAATTTAATTCTAAATCCATGTTTAATTGAAGATAAACTTTCGATAATAGCATTAGTTGGAGATAAAATGAAAAATCATCAAGGAATTAGCGGTAAAATGTTTAGTGCATTAGGTAAAAACAATATTAATGTGAAAGCCATATCTCAAGGCTCCTCTGAAAGAAACATTACAGCAGTTATCAATGAGAATGATGTTAAAAAAGCTTTAAATACATTACATGAAAGATTTTTTGAAAATAATATCAAACAAATAAACTTATTTATTATCGGAATTGGAAATGTAGGTTCTAAACTATTAAACCAAATATATCAACAATCTGAATACCTAAAAGAAAAACTCAAACTTAAACTAAGAGTAATAGCAATATCAAATTCTAAAAAAATGTTTTTTAAAGATTCCGGTATTGATTTAAAAGATTATAAAGCAACAATAGAAGAAGGTGATAAAGCTAATCTTGATTATTTTATATCGAAAGCAATTGAGCTAAACCTAAGAAACAGTGTGTTTATTGATAATACTGCAAGTCCAAAAATTGCAGAAACTTATAAATATTTTTTAAAAAATAATATTAATGTAGTTACATGTAATAAAATTGCATGTGCTGATTCCTTTAAAAATTATACAGAGCTTAAAAATATTTCTAAGAAATATGATACAACTTTTTTGTTTGAAACAAACGTAGGAGCAGGACTGCCAATTATTGATACTTTAAATAACCTAATTAATTCTGGTGACAAAATTATTTCTATCGAAGCTATATTATCAGGAAGTTTAAATTTTATTTTTAATAATTACAATAAATCTAATACTTTTAAAGAAGTTGTTCAAAAGGCTATGGACGAGGGTTTTACCGAACCTGATCCAAAAATTGACTTAAGTGGAATTGACGTAGCTAGAAAAATTTTGATATTAGCAAGGGAAAGTGGAAAAGAAATTGAAATTAATGAAATTGAAAATAATTCTTTCATTCCTAAAGAATGTTTAGAAACTATTCTAATATAGATTTTTTAAACTCACTAGGTTCCAATGAAACTCATTTTAAAAAAATATTAAATATGGGTATTGAAAACGAATCTAAAATAAAATACGTAGCAGAATATAAAAACGGAAAAGCCTCTGTAGGAATTAAATATATTCCCAAGAATCATGATTTTTATAATTTAGAAGGTAGTGATAACATAGTATTGTTTTACACCGACCGTTATAAATCACAGCCGTTAATAGTTAAAGGAGCTGGAGCTGGCTCAGAAGTTACTGCATCCGGAATATTTGCTGATATAATTAGAGTAAGTAGAAATTAAATGAACGAGATCAAAGTTTTCGCTCCAGCAAGTATTGCTAATCTATCATGCGGATATGACATTTTAGGAGTTTGTCTTGATAATATTGGTGACGAAATTACTGTTAGAAAAACTAAAAAAAAAGGAGTTGTAATTAAAAAAGTTTCTGGACAAAAACTAAGTACTGATATATCGCTTAATGTAGCTGGAGTTTCTGCAACAGCTCTTTTAAACGAAACTAAAGTTAGTTGTGGATTTGAAATTGAAATTCATAAAGGAATTAAACCTGGAAGCGGAATTGGAAGCAGTGCTGCAAGTTCTGCTGGAAGTGTTTTTGCAATAAATAAATTAATAGGAGAGCCATATACAAACAAAGAATTAATAAAATTTGCAATGTGTGGTGAAATGGCTGCAAGTGGCTCAAAACATGCTGATAATGTGGCAGCTGTTCTTTTGGGTGGTTTTACTTTTGTTAAAAATAGTACTGAAAATGATTATTTTAAATTAAATACTCCAATTGAAATTGCATTTACTGTAATTCATCCAAAAATTGAATTAAAAACAAAAGATTCAAGAGCTGTTGTCAAAGATAAAGTCTCAATGAAAAATTTGATTGAACAATCTGCTAATCTTGGAGCTTTTATTAGCGGACTATATACAGAAGACTATGATTTAATAGGGAGGTCAATTAAAGATGTAATAATTGAACCTTTGAGATCTGTTTTAATTCCAAAATTTGAAGAAATTAAATTAGCAAGTATTAATTCTGGTGCTCTTGGTTGCGGCATTTCGGGTTCTGGACCCTCTGTATTTGCTATGAGTAAGGGAGTTACTACAGCTAAAAATGTCGGAAATGCAATGAAAAAAATCTACGACAAATTAGATCTAGATTACGATGTTCATATTTCGTGTGTAAACGATATCGGTATAAAAATATTAAATACAGATTAAAATGTTTTATAGAAGTCTAAACGGACATTATAAAAAAGTCAATTTTGAAACAGCATTGAAAAAGGGTTTAGCTGAAGATGGTGGATTATTTTTTCCTGAAAAAATAAAACCTCTTAAAAGTAATTTCATAGATAATCTAGAGAATTATTCTGATATTGACATTGCGTATGAGGTTATTAAACAATTTATTGGAAATTCTATAAATGAAGAAGATTTAAAAGAAATTTTATCAAATACAATTGATTTCGATTTTCCTTTAATTGATCTTGGAAATAATATTTATTCATTAGAGCTATTTCATGGTCCCACCCTAGCCTTCAAAGATGTAGGTGCCAGATTTATGGCGAATTGCTTGGGTTATTTCAATAAAAATAAAAACATAATAAATACTGTTTTAGTAGCAACCTCCGGAGATACTGGAGCTGCCGTAGCTAATGGGTTTTTTAAGGTAAAAGGAACAAAAGTTATCATTTTATATCCTGAAAATAAAGTAAGTGAAATACAAGAAAGGCAATTAACAACAAACGGAAATAATATTACAGCTTTTAGAGTTAAAGGAAGTTTTGATGATTGTCAGAATATGGTTAAAAAAGCATTTGTAGATATTGAACTTAAAAATAAATTTAACTTAACATCGGCAAATTCAATTAATGTAGCTAGATGGCTTCCTCAAGCATTTTATTATTTTTATGCTGTTAAAAAACTTAAAAAAAATAATTTAGTTTTTAGTGTTCCTAGTGGAAATTTTGGTAACATTTGTGCTGGTATAATTGCCAAGAAACTGGGTTTACCAATAGACCATTTTATAGCTAGTACTAATGTAAACGATACGATTCCAAGATATTTTAAATATCAAGTTTTTAGTCCAAAACCAACAATTCAAACAATTTCAAATGCAATGGACGTATCAAACCCAAGTAATTTTATCAGAATACAAGAAATGTTTGAAAATTTTGAATCTCTATCGTCCTTTCTTTCTTCATATTCCTTTGACGACAATCAAACGTTGGAGATAGTTAAAAAGATTTACAGTGATAAAAAATATATCATGGACCCTCATGGAGCTGTGGGACTTTTAGGATTAAAAAAATATCTTGCAAACAACTCGAGTAAAACAGGTGTATTTTTAGAAACGGCACATCCAATTAAATTTTCAAAACACATAGAAAATACAATAAAAGTCAAACTTGATATCCCTGAGAAAATAAATAAAATTTTATCCAAAAAGAAACAATATATTGATATTAAAGACTATGGTGATTTTAAAAAGAAAATATTTAGTATGCATTAATTAAATGAAAAACCTTTAGGAGGTTCTAAACCTTTTAAATGTTTTACAAAATAATCCCATTTTCTTCTCATCATATAGTTACTCATATCTCCGTATCCATGTCTCTTATTTGGGAATAAAATCAAATCAAAATCTTTATTAGCTTTAATTAACTCGTCAACTACAAGCATTGTATTGGATGGAGGCACATTGTCATCAAGCATCCCATGAGCAATTAATAATTTTCCTTTTAAGTTTTCAACAAACAATTGATTTGCCTGAATATCATAATTAGTTTTTTTNACATCATACTCAGAACTGTTATCTTTAGAATCAATATTTANNGGTTCTAAAAGACCATGCCATTTTTCACCCCAATCAGCTTCATAATTTCTATTATCGTGATTTCCAGAGCTAGATACTGCNACATCATAAAAATCAGNATATCTTAACAAAGCTGCAGTTGAGGCAAATCCTCCACCAGAATGACCCCAAATACCAACTCTAGACAAATCCATACCGGAATATTTTNTTGATAATTGTTCAATTGCTTTAATATTATCAGGAAGACCATTATCGCCCATATTTCCATAATATGCATCGTGAAAAGATTTAGATCTTCCAGGTGTACCCATTGCATCTAATGCAACAACTATAAAACCCAATTCAGCAAGAGCCTGAAAATCTCTTCTGGCAATCATAAATGAATAATTACCAACACTTCCAGATTGAGGACCAGGATAGATGTAATTTAAAACTGGGTACTTATCATTTTTATCGTAAAAACTAGGAATATACATAAGACCATACAAATCTGTTTTATCATCTCTTGCTTTTACATTAAATTCTAAAGGTTCTTGCCATCCATTACGTTTAAGATCATCAGAATTTGAAGATGATAATTGTAATAAAGTTTTTCCATCTCTGTCCTTTAAAATTGATTTAGGAGCAATTTTAGTTGTTGAATATGTTGTTACAAAATAATCCCAATTTGGAGAAGGATTTATAGAATGAGATCCTGTTTCAGGCGTCAAACAAATTAAATTATCTCCATTAAAATTTACTTTATATAAATAGATATGGTAAGGGTTACCTTTTTCTTTTCCTCCGGCTGTAAAAATGATTTCTCTTTTATCATAATCAACATGCATAACTTTTCTTACTAACCAATTTCCAGATGTTATTCTATTTTTCAATTTTTTAGTATTTAGATCATACAAATAAATATGTCCCCAGTCATTTTTTTCAGAATACCAAATGAACTCATCTGAATCAAACAAAACTCTCCAATTTTCAGCCCTGACACCAGATTCATAATACGTTTTAACATTTTCTTTAAATACTGAACGAACATTACCGGTTTTCGAATCTGCTATTTGCAAATGAGCTTCTTTATGATCCCTTGAAGACGAGATAAATGCCAGTTTTGAAGAATCTTCACTCCATTGAGTATCAAGTAACTCACCACCTCTTCCAGCAATATGATCAGTAGTTGTAGATCTCTGAAAATCATTTTTCATTTTTAATTTTATAATTTTCTTTGACTTCACATCAATGATAAGTCTCTCTATTTCAAATATTTTTTTATCACCAGGAAGGGCGTATTTCCAAGCTTGAAGTTTTGGATGACCAACATTTGTTGTAGTCAAGTACATCTCTCCTACTTCTCTGGCATCTTGTCTAAAAGTTGCTATTTTATCCGATTTAGGACTCCATTTTAATACAGGCCCTTTAGATTGTATCCAACCTGCATTATTGGTAGCATAACCATAATCCTTTATACCATCGAAAGTAAGCTGAGTTCTTACATCAGTTTTTGTATTCCTAATCCATAAATTGAAATCATTTATGTAAGCAGCCAAGTTACCATCTGGTGATAAAAATTCGTATGGATTCTTATTATAAACCTTATTTTCTTTTTTTGAGCTGAATTCACCAATCTCATTATAATTCCTTTTTTCTAGTGAATTTAAATCTATTGTAAAACTTTCAATTTTATCTCTATCTTTTACTTTGTAATGAAAAATTTCTTCATTATCCCATTTCTGAAAAGTTATAACATTATTAAGATGTTTGTTCAAACTTTTTCCCATATGAAAAGAGGCCTTTTCATAATCATTTTTTGTTATTGATGAATTATTAATATCACATGAGACTAAAACAAAAAAAATAAGTCCTAAAAAAAAACTAAGCTTTTTATTCATTTTATTGAATTATATATTTTGAATCAACATAATAGTTATTATCAATCTCAATAGATCCTTTTAATTTTTTAGATTTCCATTTTTGAGTTGGATATATTCTTATTTTTTCTTGATTCCCTGCAATATGATCTGTTACAATTAAATCAATTGGCATTTTAAAATCTTTAACAACATTATTCCATCTAAAAGACATTTTTCCGTCGATTAAGTAATGTTCTAAAACAGGAATCCTTATATCTCTTAGGTATTGATTAAAAAATGGTTTTAAATTAATTTTCATTTTTTCAGAAATATAATTTTCAATTTCATATGTTGTAACAGTTTTATGATAGAAATCTTTATTTAATCCCCTCAAAATATTTCTCCAGACTTTGTCGTTACCAGCTACTTGTCTAAGTGTATGTAGAAGATTTGCACCTTTTGAATACATATCACCAGAACCACCTTTATTAACATTATATGGTCCAATTATTGGTTTTTTATTTCCAATTCCTCTTCTAGTTCCAATTACATACTCAGATGATGCTTTTTTACCAAAATGATAGTCTACAAAAAGATTTTCTGAATATGTGGTAAAACCCTCATGAACCCACATATCAGCAATATCCTTATAAGTGATATTATTAGCAAACCACTCGTGACCAGTTTCATGAATAATTATATAATCAAATTTTAGTCCCCATCCAGTTCCTGATAAATCACGTCCCAAATATCCCTTCCTGTACTTATTTCCATAAGTAACCGAACTTTGATGCTCCATACCTAAATAAGGTGTTTCCACTAATTTAAAACTATCTTCATAAAATGGGTATGGACCAAACCAATGCTCAAAAGCCTGCATAGTTTTTATCGCATCTATAAAATGAACTTTAGCTTTTTCTAAATTATAGCTTAAGACATAATAGTCCATATCTAATTTACCTTTTTCACCCTCATATATTTCTGAAAAATTCACATAATCAGCAATATTAATATTAACTCCGTAATTATTTATAGGATTGACAACTTCCCAATGAAATGTGGTAGAATCTGACAATTCATCAACCTTAATTAATCTTCCATTTGAAACATTTGTCAGTCCTTTGGGAACATTAACACTCATTAACATACTTTCAGGTTCATCATACATATGATCTTTGTTAGGCCACCAAACACTAGCTCCTAAGCCCTGGCAAGAAGATGCAATAAAATGATTTCCATTTTTATCCTTTTCCCACGAAATACCGCCATCCCAAGGAGCTCTAACTGCTACTCTAGGATTACCTTCATAGTGAACTACTAACTCTTCTTTAGAGCCAATATTTTGTTTTTTCTTAAGTTTTATAAAATGGGCATTACCGTCATGTATAATCTCTAACTCAGAATTATCCTGAGTAGCCTTAGTTAATCTTAATGGTGTTTGAAGATCAATTTGCATTAAATCATGTGATTTAAGTACTGTGTATGAAATCTTATTAGAACCAGAAATAAATTTTTCTTCAGGCTTGACGCTTATGTCTAAGTGATAACGATTTAAATCCCACCAAGATCTTTCTTTAGTTATAGTTCCACGTAATGTGTCCTGTCTACTAAATTCAGTTTTATCACCCATTATTCCTTGGGAGAATAATACAAGAGGTAATAATAATAGAAAAATTAATATTTTTTTCATGTTAATATGTGTTTAATAATTTTATTGTAAGGTAAAAAAAAATGCTCGAAATTTGTATAATATAAAATTTTATGAAAAAAACCTCACTTTTTGATATTCACGTAAAATACAATGCTAAAATGGTGCCTTTTGCAGGTTTTAATATGCCTGTACAATTTGAAGGTGTAAATGCTGAACATTTGAAAGTTAGAAACTCGGTAGGAATATTTGATGTTTCTCATATGGGAGAATTTTTAGTTGAGGGAGATAATGCTACTGAATTTTTAAATTACATATGTTCTAATGATATTTTATTAATGTCTGATGGAAAAGCTCAGTATAATTGTATTATTAATTACAATGGAGGTATAATTGATGATTCTATTGTCTATAAATTTAGTTCCAATAGCTATATGATTGTAGTAAATGCTTCAAATATTGACAAAGACTGGAATTGGATTGTGGAACAAAATATAAAGTTCAATAATAAATTAACTAATATTTCAGATAATACTTCCCTATTAGCACTTCAAGGACCAAAAGCAAATGAAGTCCTTCAAAAATTAGTTGATTTTGACTTAAATCAATTAGAAAATTATTCCTTTATTAAAAATGATATTAAAGAAATAAAAGAGGTTATTATTTCCACTACTGGATATACTGGTTCAGGAGGTGTTGAACTGTATGTAAATAATGAAGATGTTGTTAGATTGTATAATTTATTGATTGAAAGCGGTGAATACTTAGATATTAAACCCATCGGATTAGCAGCAAGGGATACATTAAGACTTGAAATGGGTTATTGTCTTTATGGCAATGATATTAATGATTTAACTAACCCAATAGAAGCTGGATTAAAATGGGCAACAAAAACAAACAAAGATTTTATTGGAAAAAAACATATTTTAAATACAATTGAAAAAGGAACTGAAAATAAATTAATCGGTTTTATTCTTAAAGAAAGAGGAATTCCTAGAAATGGTTACAAAATATTTGATTCTGAGCAAAATGAGATTGGGCAAGTAACATCTGGCACCATGTCACCAATACTAAAAAAAGGAATTGGAATGGGTTATGTAAAGACTTCTAAAGGTAAATTAGGAACTGAAATATTGATACAAATTAGAAATAAATATGTCAAATCAGAAATCATAAAACCACCGTTTATATAATAAAATGATTAGAGTTTTAATTTTTGGAGGAAGCAGTTCAATTGGGACAGCAATTTTCAAAGAATTAAATCCATTTTATGATTTACATGCTACTTATTATAAACAAATTAGATTTAGTTCAAATAAAAGGTATTTATATTATGATCTTAAGGATGACCCTGTTTTTATATTAAATAAATTAAATCCAGATATTATAATATCTGGATTGAAAGGCAATTTTAATTTACAAGTAAAATATTACGATAAAATCATTAAATATTGCGAAGCGTTTAATTCAAAGCTAATGTTTATATCTTCTTCAAGTGTTTTTGATTCATTTGTTAACTTTCCCTCTTACGAGGAAGATAAAACTTTTTCTCAGAGCATCTACGGAAGATTTAATATTCATATAGAAAATAAATTGTTTAGAATGAAAAGCTCAAATTGGACTATTAATAGATCTGCTATGATTTTTAGTTCAAAATCAAAAAGAATAGATCAAATAAAAGAAAGTATTATTAATTTAAGTCCAATAGAAATCTTTCCAAATTTAATTATCAATATAAATTCAGAAAATTTATTAGCAAAACATTTACATTACATGATAAGTAGAAATCTAAACGGAATATTTCACCACGGAAGTAAAGATTTAATTAATCACGAGGAACTAATAAAAATTATAATTGAAAAATTAAATTTAAAAGCAGTTAAATTTAAATACGTGTATACAACCAATAACAATAGATATCTTTCATTACTTTCTAATAAAAATTCATTTCCTAAGCATCTTAATTTCACATTTGATTCTATTTTGGAGAAAATTGACTAAAATCATTTTATTAAATTTGGTATAAGAATTATATTTGAATTTATGGGAAGAGCATTTGAATTTAGAAAAGCAAGAAAAATGAAAAGATGGTCAGCGATGGCTAAAACTTTTACTAGAATAGGAAAGGATATAGTAATGGCTGTAAAAGATGGTGGGTCATCAATTGAAACTAATTCTAAACTGAGAGCTGTCATTCAAAATGCAAAGGCTGCTAACATGCCTAAAGACAATATTGAAAGGGCTATAAAAAGAGCTTCTGATAAATCTACCGGAAATTTTAAAGAAATTCTCTTTGAAGGATATGGACCTTTTGGAATAGCAATTATTGTTGAAACTGCGAGTGATAATAATAATAGAACTGTTGCTAATATTAGAAGTTATTTTAATAAATACGGTGGTAATTTAAGTACTGCGGGTTCAGTTGAGTTTATGTTCGATAGAGTTTGTAATTTTAAAATAAAAACAGAAATAGATTTAGAAGAATTAGAATTAAATTTTATAGATTTTGGAGTTGATGAAGTTATAAAGGATGAAGATGGTGAAGTAATTTTATACTCATCTTTTGAAAATTACGGTTCAATACAAAAAGAACTTGAAAATCAAGGAATCGAAATCATATCTTCAGAATTTGAAAGAATTCCTAAACAAATGAAAGAACTAAGTGATAATAAAAAAGAAGAGGTAAATATTTTAATTGAAAAAATTGAGGAAGATGACGATATTCAGAATGTATTTCACAACATGAATTAATCAAGAATATTCAGGAATTTTACCCTTGACTCCTTTAAAGAAAATTTTTAAATGGCTAATATCTTCATTTATATCATCTGTTAAATCAAATGGTTTTGAAATTAAAATTTGTTTATTTTTAAAATCTAATGCAGCACAAATTATAGGTACTTTAGCTTTTTTGCAATATAATAAAAACCTGTTTTCCATTTATTAACTTTTTTTCTAGTTCCTTCTGGTGAAATACCTAGAATAAATGTTTCGTTTTTATTAAAAATTTCAACAATAGAATCAACACTATTAGAATTACTTCCTCTGTTAACTGGCATACCACCTAGCCATTCAAGAAAATATTTTAAAGGGAACTTAAACAATTCTTTTTTTCCAATAAAACTGACTTTTTTTTGTTTAAATAAGCTTCTTGCAAAAATTGCAATAAAAAAATCTATCCAATGCGTATGTGGAGCAGCAATTAAGACACATTTTTTTGGAAAATCAGTATCTCCTATAATCTTCCATTTAATGATATTAAAAAAAATATATCTTCTAATTTTAATCATTTATTAATTTTCTTGCCTTAACTAAATCCTCTATGGTATCAATTCCAATACCATCAAAATCAGTGATTACCATTTTAATCTTTTTTCCATTTTCTAGATACCTTAACTGTTCTAGTTTTTCACTTTGCTCTAATTTTGTTGGTTTTGAATTATAGAAATCTAATAAACTTTTTTTTCTAAATCCATAAACACCAATATGTTTAAAATACTTGACTTTTAAATTTGAATCTGAACAAAAGGGAATTGGAGTTCTAGAAAAATATAATGCAAAATCATTTTTATCAGTAACTACTTTAACATTATTAGGATTTTCAATCTCTTTAATATTAGAAATAGCCTTCATCAATGAAACCAAGTCAATTTTATTATCATGATCTATTTTAAAAGTGTTTATTAATTTTTGTAAACTATTTTTATCAATTAATGGTTCATCCCCCTGTACATTAACTATTATATCCGCATTCATATCTTTTGCAAATTCAGCTATTCTATCAGAGCCAGAGTTATGATTTTTTTTACTCAATAAAATATTTTTATGATGTGTAATTAAAAAATCATAAATTTTATTTGAATCAGTTACTACGTATACATCATCAAACAATTTAGTTTTAATTGTATTTAAAAGAGTTGATAAAATAATGGGGATTCCATTAAGATCCATCATAAGTTTTCCTGGTAATCTTGTAGAATCTAATCTAGCAGGAATCATGGCTATAATTTTCAATAGTATAGTTTTAATTCAAAAATACACTTAAATTTTAAAAACCAATTAAATATAATTTCTTTTCAGCTCTAGTTACTGCAGTATACAACCATCTTAAATAGTCAATATCTACACCATCTTTTAAATACGGTTTTTCAATAAAAACAACTGGCCATTGACCACCTTGAGCTTTGTGACAAGTTAATGAATATGAAAACTTAACATTCAAAGCATTAAAAAAAGGATTTTCTTTTGTTTTAATAAATCTTTTATATTTTGATTTAAGATTCATATAATCTTTTTGAACCTCATTGTACAGTTTATTTGATTGGTCATATGAAAGTGAGGGTGAATCTGAATTTAACGTGTCTAATATGATAACCGTCTCAAGAACAGGTTCATCAGCATAGTCTACTAGTTTAACTTTAACTTCTCCAAATTTAAATCCATATAATTCTTTTATAGAAAAGATTTCTAAAATTTGTATAATATCACCATTTGCTAAAAAGGAAATATTTAGTTTTTCAGAGGACCAGAAATAATTATTTTTAGTTATTATTAATAAATCTCCAACAGAAATTAAACTTTCATTAAAAAGTATTGATTTTCTGATTTGTTGATTATACAAATTAGCTCTTTTGTTAGATCTAACTATTATAATAGTTTTTTCAGACCCGTTTTCATTATATGAAGACTCAATTTTTTCTTGAATTTCGAATCCATCATTTAATATTTTAACATCTGGATATAATTGAAAATTAAAAGAAAATATTTCATTTAAAATATTTTTTCTAATTGTTGTAGCATTAATTAAAATACCTGAGGACTTTGATTGACGAACTACATTACTTAAAGTAAATTCTTTGGATTTAAGACCATAGAATTCTTCAATTAAATCTGCATTTAAAGCTGGGCTAATAGTTTGTTTAACTGGAGGGAGTTGAGCTGTATCACCAAGAAATATCAATTTAGAATTTGTATTAAAGTCAACATATTTAAAAATATCTGCTAATAAAGATTTTGTTTTAAATAAATCAGAAGAAGTTGTAGAATCAGAAATCATAGATGCCTCATCTACAATAAATAAAGTATTTTTTAGTTTATTAGTTTTTAATTTTGTTTCAAACTTTCCAAATTTATCAATTGAGGAAAAATATATTTTTTTATGAATAGTAAGTGATTTTTTTTTTGAATAATTGGATAAAACCTTTGCAGCTCTTCCAGTTGGTGCTAATAAACAAATATTATATTTCAAAAACTTAACATTATCAACTAAAGTTTTCATCAATGTTGTTTTTCCTGTTCCTGCATACCCCTTTAAAATGAATAAGCCAATTTCATTATTGGAACTAAGAAACTTACTTAACTCTTGAATTGCAGTGATTTGGTCCTCTGTAGGTGTAAAAGAAAATTTATTAATTAAAAGTTGAGAAAAGTCTTTAAATTCCATTGTTTTTAAGAAAATGTAATGTATTTTGTGGGTTTAAAAAAAAATGTAGTTTTGTTAAATATAATTAATTAATCAATGAAATTAATATCAGAATATAAGAGAAGTATAGAAATCGTATTATGGTTTTTTATAGCCTTTTTTGGCTTTCAAGTCTATAACTCTGTTAATGCACCAATTGAATTTAATAAAATAAAAAACGAGAGATATCTAAAAGTTATTGATAAGTTAAAGGATATTAGAAATGCTCAAATAGCATATAAAAGTGTTAATGGAGTGTATTCTGACAGTTTTGAAGGTTTAATCAAATTTATAGATACAGCTCAATACACACTAATCCAGAAAAGAGATTCTAGTTATATGAAATATGACAGAATTTACAGAATTGACATGCTACAAGAAGTTGTAGTAATTGATACACTTGGATTTGCATCTGTAAAAGATTCTTTGTTCGGAAGTTCTGAGAGATATAAATTATTGGCAGAAGTTCCAATTGAAGGTGTAGATCAGATGTTTGAAATAAAGGCAGATGTAATTGATAAAAACGGCTACAATGTTCCTGTATTTGAAGTTAGAGTTTCTAAGGATGCCATTTTATTTGATCAAAACAAAGATCTTTTAAAGCAAGAAAAGGCTCTAATGTCTGTTGATGGTGTCAATGGACCTAGCCTAGTACTTGGATCTATGTCTGAGGTTAGCACCAATGGAAATTGGCCTACAACATATGACGCAATCGCAAGAAATTAACAAATTAGAAAAAAGTTTATCTCTTATTATAATGATTAGTTCGAAAGAACTAAAACTTTTATTAAGAAATTCAATTGACTCTAAAATTATAGATGAAAACTATTCATTCTACACTGAAGAAATAGAAATCGATAAAATTTTATCTGAATTAAAAAATAAGTTAAAAGAATTTAACTTATTAAATGTTGTTAAAGTCACATTAGTACTAAACAACAAACTATCCGTACTTGTCCCAAATGATTTCTTTCAAGAAGACAATTGTCTTGATTACCTTAAGTTTAACTCTAGATTAATTAAAAACGATACTGCTTCCTCTGACTATATTGAAGAATTAAAAACACACAATGTGTATATTGCTTATGGAAATATCACGAATTATTTAATTGAAAAATTTGGCTCGTTTGAATACTTCCATTACAGTACAGTTCTTTTAAAAAAAATACATTTTGAATTATCTACAAATAAAAAAATTATAATTTATGTAAATATTAATAAAAGCTATTTAAATATTATTGTTTTTAAAGGAAGAGAATTAAATTATTCAAATACTTTTGATTATAAATCCAAAGAGGATATTTTATATTTTGTACTATTTGTAATTGAACAAAATAAATTGGTAAATAATAAAACTAAAATAAAGTTAATCGGTGAAGAAAAAATTATAAATCAACATTACGCCTATTTATTGAAGTTTATAAAGAATATTGAAATTAAAAACTCAGGTTATTTAATAGAAAATATTGTGACATGAGAATAATTTCTGGAAAAAACAGAGGAAAAAAAATATCAATTCCTAAAAACCTCCCTGTCAGACCAACAACAGATCAATCAAAGGAAGCATTATTTAATATAATTAATAACAATTATTATTTTGAAGACTTAAAGGTTCTAGACCTATTTTCTGGAAGTGGTAATATAAGCTATGAGTTTGCATCTAGAGGTGTTAAAGATATTTCGTGTGTCGATAATAACTCAAACTGTGTCAGGTTTATAAAAAAAATTTCAGAAGATTTAAATTTTAATTTAAAAATTACTAAAAGTGACGCTTTAAAATATTTAAAAAATTGTTTAGAGCAATTTAATATTATATTTTTTGACCCACCTTATATATTTAAAAATGAAGAATATTTTAAGATTATTGATTTAATTTTTGAACGAAACCTTTTGAATAGTGACGGATTAATAATTGCAGAACATTCAAAACAAATAAGTTTAAAAAAACATAAAAATTTTAATAAAAACAAAAATTACGGAGGATGTTCGTTTAGTTTTTTTATTAAATAAACTGCTTATTCTCAGCTAATTAAATTATAAAATCTATATTAAAAGTTTAAATATCAAAAAAAACACTTATCGGTTTGTGATCCGAAAGTTTAACATTGTGAATTTGATAAGAATTAACTTTAACAAGCTTTGAATAAAAGATATAATCAATTCTAATTGGCAAAAAACTAAAGTCATAAGTTGCCCCAAAATCAAACCCATTTTGTGTATAAGAATCAAAATAAAAATCATTAATTCTTTTGTACACAAATGAATCGGGAGTGTTGTTCAAATCAATTGCCATTAACAAAGGATAGGGAGATTTTTTCATGTGATTTATCAAAATTGAACATTCATTATTTTGAATTTCATGTACCATTTTAGTCTTAGCCACGACTTTTAAAAAAGTTTCTTTATTTGGTTTAAAAGACATAGGATTAAGATTGTATGACTTAAAATGAGAATTATACAGTCTTACAGTGTCATTTTTTTCAATAAAATCAACATAAATAGCGATTTTACGCTTATCATCAGAAAGAACTTGCCCTTTGTTAATCATTTTTCTGTTTCCAAAAATTGCTAGACCAACATTTCCTTCATTTAATCCAATATAACTATGTTTATAACCGTCAATTAATTCTTTATAATCATAATGAAATTCTTGAAATGCAATAAACTCAGGCTTTTTTTCATTAATAAAAGTTTTTATGTCTTCTTTTGTTGAGCTATTTTTTATCCAATTATAATGATTAAACAGTCTTACGTTATAACTCATGACCTGCAATCCTTCATGCTTATCAAGCTTCTTGTCAATTTCAAAAAAAGATATTGGCTTATCTAAATAAACCAAAACAACTAAAAAAGAAAAAATAAATCTGATATCGATCTTAATGATCCAATAAATAAAAAACAAAAAATTAAAAATAAGTAGAATGGGAAGAAAAATGATTATAATAGAAAACGAAGATAATACTTCTAGATGGTAGTTAGAAAGCAAATAACATAAGCCTATCAGTGCAAGAGTAATAAAGTTTAATAAAAATATAATTTTACTAAAAAAAGTTTTGTTTTTTACAAAAATCACGATTTACCTGCCTTAAATAAAGTTTCTTTTTCACCCTTAGTCAAACTATCATAACCTGACTTACTAATTTTATCCAATATCAAATCTATTTTCTTTTGAGCAGCAGCGTCTTTTACGTACACAGATGTTTTATTCGAATAACTTCTTTTCTTAAATTTTAACTTTCGTTTGAAAATAAAATTATATAAATCAATGATCCAATTACCATAATTATCAACTTGAA
>JGI20151J14362_10000356_pt1 | contig 33992 bp, 36 predicted proteins | sample COG_01_FD_14362 | JGI IMG/M metagenome (IMG submission 14362)
AATGCACATCCGCGTTCCCGAATAGCTCAGCGGTAGAGCAGTTGACTGTTAATCAATTGGTCGTTGGTTCGATCCCAACTTCGGGAGCCACTTAAGCTCTTTCTATTGTACATTCATGATCATAAATTTCTTGATCAATTTATAAATATTATCTCTCGTAGTCCCAAATGAAGATTCCAGCTGTTGCTTTGTATAAGTTTCATTTGCAGGGTCTTCATTCATCCAATGTAGGTTTTTAGCACTAGTTGGTAATACTGGGCATACTTCTTCTGCGCATAAGGTAATTGCAAAATCTAAACTATCAATAAAATTTTTATCTAAGTCTTCAGTGGACTTTGAATATTGATCACGAATATCTATTCCTATTTCATCCATAGCAATTACAGCATGCGGATGAACTTCTCCTGATGGGATTGAGCCAGCACTTTGTATATTATGTTCACTACCAAGCATTGATTTAGCTAACCCTTCAGCCATCTGGCTTCTAGCTGAATTAGCAACACATAAAAAAAGTATATTCATTGTTCTTAATTGAGGATTACGTAAATTAAGAGTATCTTATAGTTAGGGAGAGTTATCAATATAGTGAAGGAACAATTTACTATTAAATCAATGCTTAGAGGCTTGAATGGCAAGCTGGGTGAAGATGATTATACTGAACCCTTAGAAATATTAATTCATTCATTAAATAAGCATAATAATTTTAATCCATTTGGGAAAATTGCATTCCATCATCAGCTAAAAAATAGATTAAAAACCAGGAAATATCTCAATCAATTACATTCATCAAAAACATTTTCAGATCCGGCTGATCCTGTCTTTGTAATAGGTCTTCCAAGATCAGGTACAACCTTATTGTTTAATCTTCTCTCTCTTGATGTGTCGCATAGATCACCTCAGTATTGGGAGATCATGAATCTGTTCCCACTTGCAAAAACATCAAAAGAAAAAGATAAAAAGATAAAAAAAGTAAATAGGGATTTAAGACTTGCAAAGACATTGATTCCAAAACTGAGAAATCTTCATACTATAAGAGCTCAAACTCCTGAGGAATGTGAACAGATAGCAACTATGAATGTAAGAAGTTTTGTTTACTTATGCATGGCAGACGTTCCAGAATATATAGATTATTTAAAAGGCTGCAGTTTTAATTCTGTGTTTGAGTGGCATAAAAAGTTTTTCCAAGTGCTTGAGCTGGATGGTAAACCTCAAAGATGGCTTCTTAAAGACCCTAGTCACATAGGACACCTTCCAGAAATACTTAATACTTATCCTAATGCTAAGTTTATTCATATTCACAGGGATCCCATTGAGTCTGTAGGCTCATTCTGCAGCTTAACAAAAAATATACGATCAGCATTTTCTAAAAAAGTTAATACTGAGGATATTGGTGCAACAGTGATAGATTTTTGGATGCATAATTTAAATAAAGGAATTGAATATAGAAAGAATATTTCTTCTCAGAATATTGTTGATATTAGCTATCAAGAATTTATTAAAAGCCCCTTAGATCATATTAAAAAATCATATGTTCATTTGGGTTTTGATATGACAACTAAAACTGAGAATGATATACAACAATATATCTCTCAAGATAGAAAGAAATCTATGAGTTCTCATAACTATTCATTAAATGAATTTGGTTTAACAGAAAAAAAAGTGAAGGATCAATTTAGAGACTACATGCTTAACTATGATTTTTAATGATAAAATCATTTTTTTATATTGAAAGCTGCATCTATGAAAAATAATAATTTATTAAAAATGGCTCTATGTTCTTTTGCTCTAGCCTTTGTATTGAATTCTTGTTCAAAGAAAACTGATGAAGCTGTAATGCCTATTATTGAGGAGACAAGCATGACACAAATAACTATTAAAACTTCTATGGGAGATATACATCTAGAACTAGATGGAGATAAGGCTCCTATTACTGTTGAAAACTTCGTATCAATAGCTAAATCTGGTTACTATGAAGGAACTATTTTTCACAGAGTCATTAATGGCTTTATGGTTCAAGGTGGCGGTTTAAATGCTGATATGAGTAATAAATCAAGTGGAACTGCTCCTATACAAAACGAAGCAAATAACGGATTGGTTAATGATCGTGGCACTGTTGCTATGGCAAGAACTATGGAACCTCATTCTGCTACTGGTCAATTCTTTATCAACCACAAAGATAATGGATTCCTAAATCACACTGGTGAAAACGCACAAGGCTGGGGCTATGCTGTTTTTGGTAAGGTAACTGAAGGAATGGATGTTGTAGATGCTATTGCAGATGTTGCAACTGGTTCTTCTGGTGGACACCAGGACGTACCTCTTGAGGTTATCAATATAGAATCTGTAACTGTTACTGAATGAAGCCTCGCTTTATTTCAGACTTACATCTAAGCGAAAAACATCCTGAATTAATTCAAGCCTTTTTTAAATTCTTAAACGAATCAAAAGAGGCTTGTACTCACCTTTTTATTTTAGGCGATCTTTTTGAAACCTGGATTGGGGATGATGATGATCTCCCTCTTCATAAGGAAATAAAGAAAGCCCTTCTCTCTTTTACAACCAATGGCCCTGAAACATTCTTTATGCATGGTAATAGAGATTTTTTAGTTGGTGAATCATTTGCCAAAGAAACAGGCATAACTATTCTTCCTGATCCTTATATTCTTGATATCAATGGCCAAAATGTAATTCTTAGTCATGGTGACTTCTTGTGCACGGATGACAAAGATTATATTGATTTTAGAAACCAAGTTAGACAAGAAGATTGGCAAACTGATTTCTTAAATAAAACTCTTGATGAGCGAAAACAAATAGCAGCAACTTTAAGAGAAGACAGCAAAGAAGCAACTTCTAAAAAATCAGATGTTATAACCGATGTTAACAATCAGTCAGTTGAAGATTTTATTAACAAGCACCAACCTCACCTTTTCATTCATGGCCACACACATAGACCGAATATTCATAATGTTGGCGCCTCTAAAAGAATTGTTCTTGGAGATTGGGGAGATTACGGATGGCTTCTCACTATTAATGAGCAAGAATTTGATTTAGAAAAATTTTCTATCGCCTAGTTATAGGTCTTAACAATAAACCAAGAATTAAAAAAATAAAACCAAGCAATAGTCTTGGATCTCCCAAGTAAAGTTGAGTTTCTACAGGAAAAGCTATAGTTTTTTCTAATGCAGCAATCTTATATTTATGTTTGCTGTTCATATCTGGATGGGTAACTATCTCTAAAAAAGCTCGTCTGCTTTTATATCTAAATAATGCAGCTGTCTCCCAAACTTCTGCATTTTCTATACCTACCAAATCCATAGAACCATTGACTGCAGAACCCATAAAAACTGGATGTGATGCTCTTTTTAGAATCTCGCCATACATATGCTTCATATATTCATTCATAAGATTATCTGCTGATTCATCTGATACTGTCCCATCTGGGAAAGTAGGATTTTCAGACATATCAATCACATTAACCATAATAAATTGCTTTCCTGAATCTTCTTTCATAAAGTTTTGAAGTAACTCTTTTATTCGAGGTTCTAAAACACGACCATCTTTTAAGGCATTACTTTCAAATTTATTTCCATAATACTGAATTTCATCATCAGTGAGTTTGCCGCCGAAGTCTGTGTACCAAATAAAAAAGGATGAATAAATAACTAGTAAAGAAATCCAAGCTTTCATAATTAGCTTTCTCTCTTGTTAGCTATTGATATTAAAAATATGGCTACCGCTATTACAAATGGAAGTGGGGCCAGATCAACTCCTGGAGTGATATTTGTTGTGTATTCACCGATAGAAGTTATGTCTTCTCTAATCAATGGATATAGAAATAATCTTTGACCCCAATCTAAAACCCAAAATACACTCATAAGAGGTATTAAAGATTTGTATCTAAAAATTACTATCCAGCAAACAAGACAAAATATAAGTTGAGCGTTACCCCATAATGAAAAAAATCTATAAATAACCGGCATAGGGTCTGGATCACCAGTTAAAACAACAAAGTTTGCAATACCATGGAAGCCATATGACTCAAAAAACATATGTATTATTGAGCGCCAAGTCATAAGCACTGTAAATAAAATAAACCCCCATATAGCAATCTTTGGGCTATTGAGCTCATTGTTAGCTACCCTAGGTAGTACTTTAGAAAAATTAAACATATAACTATCTTACACAAAATCATCTCAATACAGTGACTAGAATTCTGCACACGTATTGATAAATAAAAAAGATATTGTCGCCATTTAATTTATACTGTATATTTATACAGTATTTAAAATATCCTTATGAAAGTTAACTATATCGGAAAAATTTCTGAAGAAAATCTGCCGGCAATATTTGTCCCCTATTTTCTTGAGTCTGTGCATGCAGGGTTCCCCAGCCCTGCAAGCGACTATATTGAAAGTCCGATAGATTTAAATAAGCATCTCATAAAAAATGGAGCAGCTACCTTTTTAGTTAGAGCTCAAGGCCAATCTATGCTTGGCTCTGGGATAACCGATCAAGCAGTTTTGGTTGTTGATAGAAGCATCAAACCAACCCATAACAGTATTGTTGTTGCATCCATTGATGGTGAGTTTGTTTGCAAGCGCTTAAAACTAAAACCAAAAATGTGCTTGATGCCAGATAATCCTGACTACCCTCCTATTTTTATTAATCATGGACAAGAACTAGAAATAGTAGGAACCGTAACCGCAGCGATTAATAAATTCTAATGGCACTCGCTCTTGTAGATTGCGAAAGCTTTTATGCTTCATGTGAAAGAATCTTTCGTCCTGATCTAAAAAATATTCCCATAGTTGTCCTTTCTAATAATGATGGTTGTGTTATTGCCAGAAGTACCGAAGCAAAAAGAATGGGTATTGGTATGGGCGTACCTTGGTTTAAGGTAAAAAAAGATTTTCTCTCTCAAGGTGGAGAGGTCTTTTCATCAAATTTTACTTTTTATGGTGATATGTCTGCCAGGGTTATGAATATCTTAGAAGGCTTTGTTCCAGAGGTTGAGGTTTACAGTATTGACGAGGCCTTTTTAGGGTTAGATTCTTTAGAAGAACATTACAACTTATATGATTTTAGTTGTCATATGAGAAGCCTGATAAGACGATGGACTGGGGTGCCAGTTCGAATTGGTATAGCTCCAACAAAAACTTTAACCAAAATAGCTTTAAATGAAGTTAAACGATTAAATGTACCAACCAAAGTGCATCAAATATCTACAAGACAAGAAATTAGAGAAGCACTTGTAAATACTCCAGTAAATGAAGTCTGGGGAGTTGGAAGAAGACTTACAGAACATCTTAATAAAGCCAAAATAACAAACGCACTACAACTAGCAGAAATAGATCCTCAACATGTTAGACGTAAATTTAATGTAGTACTGGAAAGAACAGTTAGAGAACTCAGGGGTCAAAGATGTCTCAATATAGAGGATAATATTTCAGCTAAAAAACAAATTGTTGTTAGTAGAAGTTTTGGCGCTAGGGTCACTGACCTAAAAACTCTAAGACCTATTGTGAGCAACTTTGCTGTAAGAGCTACTGAAAAACTAAGATATGAAAAACAAAAATGCTCTCAGGTTTCTGTCTTTGTAAGAACCAGTCCTTTTAGTGATCACAAGCCTCAACACAGAGGCTATAAAACCATAGAACTTTTTACTCCAACTAACGACACTAGAGATATTTTGATGGCGGCCAAACAAGCTCTCTTGCCTATATTTAGATCCGGATATGACTATGCAAAAGCAGGGATTCTTTTAAGTAGATTTACCAATGAAACTACCAAGCAATATTCTTTATTTAAAGACCCTAATGAGCCCAAGGAAAACTCAAAATTTATGGAATACATCGACCAACTCAATAACTATGAAACTCAGATTTACTTTGCTTCACAGAACACAAGAAGCTGGTCTCCTATGAAACAAAATATGACTTCACCTAAATATACAACCAGCTGGTATGAGCTGCCAGTAGTAAGCTAGATGCGAATGATAATCAGAATGATTTTCATTATAAAAATGCCTTATATCAGTAGTTTACATATAATATAAATTATCATATAGTTAGTTAAATTTAATTACTTTTTACTGCTAAAGGAGCACTAATATGCCATTGCAACCACTAGAAACACAACAGGCCTGCGCAATCTTAAATGAGATCATGGAATACGAATTAGCTGGTGTTGTTCGATATACCCACTCTGCCATGATGGTAACTGGACCATACAGAATTCCAATCGTTGCATTCTTAAAAGAACAAGCTACAGAATCACTACTTCATGCTCAAGGAGCTGGAGAATTAATAGCAGGACTTGATGGACATCCTAGCCAAAAAATTGCAAAGATTGAAGAAACAGGAAGGCACGCAATCAAAGATATTTTAGAGGAAAGTTTAGGTCATGAACTTCATGCTGTTGGTCTTTATAAAAAACTTTTAGAAGAAGTTGAAAATAAATCTATTTATCTAGAAGAGTATGCTCGTGGAATGATTGGAGAAGAAGAGCAACATTCATTAGAGCTTAAAAGAATGTTAAAAGATTACGGTTAAGAGTTAACTATAGTTTTTTAAAATATCTTTCATGATGGGCTTCTGATAATTCTAATAGCTCTTTATTTATATTTTTAACAGTTGAAGGATCGTAAGTCATAAGGCTTTCAATTCCAAATTGCTGTAAGTCTAAAGATTGTGAGCCTGCAGCTCTGAGTAAGTCAAATATCCAAGTAAGCGAATCCATGGAGTTGTTATAATTAATTGCATTTTCTTTAAGCTTAATTTGCAACAAATCTTCATCTACAATTTTGAATCTATCTTTAAGAATAAGAATCTTAAATTTTTCTAATCGATCATTTACAAGCGCCCTCTCGTCTTGAGAAAATTTTGGCCAACCAATGATTTCATGGACAAATCTTTTACACCCTTTACAGACATCATCACCATATGTTGTTGAACATATACCCAGACAAGGCGTTGTAGATCTATTTTTTTGCATATTTAGCCAAATAATAACCCATTTTTAAATAAAATCTTTGATTTAGTAGAAGCCTTTTGGCTATAGGAGTAAAATGAGCCACGGAGAAAATCATATGTTAAACGAATACAAAGCACACGTAGACGAAAGAGCAAAACAAAATATTCCACCTCTTCCATTGGATGCAGATCAAACCGCTCAACTGGTTGATCTATTAAAGGCAGATCATGAAGAGTCAGAACTATTATTACACCTTCTAAAAGAAAGGGTTCCTGCAGGAGTAGATCAAGCTGCTTATGTAAAAGCTGCATTCCTCTCTGATATAACAACTGGAAAAGCTGATAGTCCATATGTATCAAAAGTTGATGCAGTAAATATTCTTGGGACTATGTTGGGTGGGTATAATATCCAGCCTTTAATTGAGTGCTTGAAAATAGATGGTTTAGGTAGTGATGCTGCTAATGCTTTAAGTAAGACCTTATTAATATTTGATGCTTTCAATGAAATCTTTGAATTAGCAAATACTAATGAGCATGCAAAAAGAGTTATTGATTCCTGGGCAGAAGGCACATGGTTTACAGAGAAATCTGAAATTCCTGAACAAATAAAGCTTACTGTTTATAAAGTTCCAGGAGAAATAAATACAGACGACTTATCCCCTGCAACAGATGCATGGTCAAGACCAGATATTCCTCTTCACGCTTTAGCAATGTTTAAAATGCCAAGAGAAGGTATTGAAAGACCCCTTGAAACAATTGATGAGTTAAAAGAAAAAGGCAACCCTTTGGTTTTTGTTGGTGATGTTGTTGGAACAGGTTCTTCTAGAAAGTCAGCAACTAACTCAGTGTTATGGCATATGGGTGATGAGATACCTTGCATACCTAACAAAAAAGAAGGTGGATTCTGCTTTGGTGGAAAAATCGCTCCTATCTTTTTTAATACTCTTGAAGATTCAGGCGCCTTCCCTATTGAACTAGATGTTTCTAATATGGAAATGGGCCAAGAAATTATTCTTGAACCACATAATGGTCGAGTACTAGATGCAAATACAAATGAAGTTATATCAACATTTGAGTTAAAAACTAATGTAATTCTAGATGAAGTTAGAGCTAACGGAAGAATTCCACTAATTATAGGAAGACAACTAACTGATAAAACTCGTGAAGCTCTGGATCTTGAACCAACAGATATCTTCACAAGACCAGATGACTCTGATAGCTCTGATAAAGGCTATACGCTTGCACAAAAAATGGTTGGAAAAGCTTGTGGTGTTGAGGGTATTAGACCTGGAACTTATTGTGAACCAAGAATGACAACAGTTGGATCTCAGGATACAACTGGTCCAATGACAAGAGATGAATTAAAAGAGCTAGCTTGCTTAGGCTTCTCAGCAGATTTAGTAATGCAGTCATTTTGTCACACTGCTGCTTACCCAAAACCGGTTGATATAGAAACACAGCACAACTTACCTGACTTTATTATGAATAGAGGTGGAGTATCACTAAGACCTGGTGATGGAATCATTCACTCATGGTTAAACAGAATGTTAATACCTGATGGCGTGGGTACTGGTGGTGATAGCCATACAAGATTCCCGCTTGGAATTAGTTTTCCTGCTGGTTCAGGATTGGTTGCATTTGCTGCAACACTTGGTGTCATGCCACTAGATATGCCTGAGTCTGTATTGGTTAGATTTAAAGGTGAGATGCAACCAGGAATAACTTTAAGAGATCTCGTGAATGCAATTCCATATGCAGCAATACAAAAAGGACTTTTAACAGTTGCTAAAGAAGGAAAGAAAAATATTTTCTCAGGAAGGTGTTTAGAAATTGAAGGCCTTCCAGATATGAAAGTTGAACAAGCCTTCGAATTATCTGATGCCTCTGCAGAAAGATCTGCATCTGGATGTACAGTCAGATTAAATAAAGAGCCGATAATAGAATATCTAAAATCTAATATAGTGATGTTGAGATGGATGATTGCAAGCGGCTATGGTGATGCGAAAACTCTAGAGCGAAGAGCGCAAGCAATGGAAGAATGGATAGAAAATCCTGAACTTTTAGAACCTGATGCTGATGCAGAGTATGCAGAAATAATTGAAATTGATCTCAATGAGATTACTGAACCATTGTTAGCATGTCCAAATGATCCTGATGACATTAAGCCTTTATCAGAAGTTGCTAATACTGATATACAAGAAGTCTTTATTGGCTCATGTATGACAAATATAGGTCACTTCAGAGCAGCTGGAACATTGCTTCAAAAATATAATGGTACCAAAGCAAGACTATGGGTAGTTCCTCCAACCAAGATGGATGAAAAACAACTGATGGAAGAAGGTATCTATAATGTATTTGGTGTATCAGGTGCTAGAACTGAAGTACCTGGATGCTCACTATGCATGGGTAATCAAGCAAGAGTCTTAGCTAATTCAACTGTAGTTTCCACGTCTACAAGAAACTTTCCAAATAGATTAGGAGATGGAGCTAATGTTTTCCTTGCTTCAGCAGAGTTATCAGCTATCGCATCAATACTCGGAAAACTTCCAACTGTTGAGGAATATCATAAGTATATGGAAGACATAAATCCCCTTTCAGATGAAATATATAGGTATTTAAATTTTAATGAGATAGACACATATGTTGAAAGTGCTGATTCAGCTAAGATTTCAGCTGTGAATATTGTGAATCCTTAAAATTAGGCTTTCTCTCGTTGAGCTTTAACTTCGTCTTGCCTTGAGTTTTCAAGGTCTTGGAGATAATTCTCACCAAGAGGTGTTATATATTCGCCCGTAAATATAGAAGTTTCAAACTCCTTAATTTCAGGATTGCCATATTGAACTGTTTCAATTAAATCTTCTAGGCTTTGATAGACAAGCCAGTCAGCACCAATCTCTTGGGCTATTTGTTCATTGGTTCTATTCGAAGCAACAAGCTCTTTAGTTGCAGGCATATCAATGCCATATAAGTTTTGATATTTAATGGCTGGAGCTGCTGATGCAAAATAGACTTTTTTAGCACCCGATTCTTTTGCCATTTCAATAATTTTCTTACTTGTAGTTCCTCTTACTATAGAGTCATCAACCAAAAGAACATTCTTACCTCTAAATTCTAAATCAAGAATATTGAGCTTGCGTCTTACAGATTTTTTACGCTCCTCTTGGTAAGGCATGATAAATGTTCGACCTATATATCTATTTTTAACAAAGCCCTCTCTATAAGGGACATCTAAATCAACAGCCAGCTGAAGAGCTGCAGTCGTAGAGCTATCTGGTATAGGAATAACCACGTCTATATCATGATCAGGATTAATCTTTTTGATAGATTGGGCTAATTTTGAGCCCATTCTCATTCTTGCCTTGTAAACTGAAATTTCATCAATTTTAGAATCTGGTCTTGAGAAATAAACATACTCAAATATACATGGCTTCTTTTCTGGAGCTTCTGCGCACTGTTGTGAAAAAAAGTTTCCATTTTTATCAATAAACACTGCCTCACCTGGCTCAACATCTCTTAATTTTGTAAAGCCTTGTGATGTAAATAAAGCATCTTCAGATGCAATAATATATTCATCTCTTGCCTCGCCTTTTCTAATACCAATAGATAATGGCCTAATAGCATTATTATCTCTAAAGGCTAATATTCCATGGCCTGTGATTAATGCCACAGCATATGCACCATCACACCTTCTATGAGTTTTTGCTACAGCTTTAAATATATGTTCAGCCGAAGGATATATCTCCCTCTGTTTTCCTAGTTCATGCGCAAAAATATTAAGAAGAACTTCTGAATCAGAGTCTGTATTTAAATGTCTCATTTCAGCATGAAATAATTGCATTGCTAGTTCTTTTGAATTCGTTAGATTTCCATTGTGAGCAAGGCTAATACCATATGGAGAGTTAACGTACATTGGTTGAGCAAATTCCTTACCTGCTCCTCCAGCTGTTGGATATCTGACATGGCCTATTCCATAGTTTCCTATGAGTTTATTCATGTGATTTTGTTGGAATACGTCTCGAACATATCCCATAGATTTTCTGCTATTTAATTTACCTTCAGAATCACAGACAACCATTCCGGCAGCATCTTGACCTCTATGCTGAAGCATTAAAAGTGAGTCATAAATTTCTGCAGCTACGTTATTTTCTGCAGAAATTCCAACTATTCCACACATTAGGAGTCCCCTGTTTCCGAATTTAAATTATCAGATTCTGGTGTTAAGTTTTCTTTAATAGGTTCAATAACCTCAATAGCTTCCTCAACAATATTTTTATTATCTATTAAATCTCTTAGATATGCTTCTATTTGCGGAGCATATTTTTCAATAATTGGTGTAATTTTTGATTGGTCGATTAAATCTGTTGATTTAACACTTGCTGGAAGTAATAAAAATATTACAAATAAAACAATAAGGCCTCTAGTTAGACCAAATAAGACACCCAGAAATCTATCAAAACCAGAAGCGCCTGACCATTTTATTAATTTGCTAATAAACTTAATAACCATTCCACCAAGGATGATACAAATCATAAACACAACTATATAAGCAAAGATTTTTGAAATTTCTTCATTACCTATAAATTCATTTATTTTTGGAGTTGCTAGAAATTCAAGACTAACAGCTGCTATAAAAGCAAATATCCATAGAAATAGTGATAAAAATTCTTTGGTAAAGCCTCGAGCTANTGANATTAANCCNGATGCAGTTAAAACAATTAATATAAACCAATCAGCAACATTAAGGCCTAGAGCTTCCATCTAAAAATTTCTCCCTTTGTAGTTCCTGCAACTTTTTGAATAAGCTCAATGTTAGTATGAATATCGTCTTCATCAATGAATGGGCCGACATATACGGCATGAAGATCTTTGTTTTCTCCAAAAATTTCTGTGAATGCAATCAGTCCATTCTCTTCTAATTTTTTGACCATTGCAGAAGCATTCTCTTCCGATGACAAGACATGCACTCTTAATACAAACAAATCAAAATCAGATTGCTCTATATCCATCACAGTTAAATTTTTGTTTTTTGGTTCAGAAGTCTTATCTAAAGTCTCCTCTGTTTTTTGTACTACAGGCTTCTCAAGCTGAATAGATTCAACAGTATTGGTTTCCAATACTTCACTAACTACTTCAATTGTTTGTTCTTGTTGGTAATCTATTTGTGGTTCTAGAAAGACAAAAAGAGTTAGAAGCAAAAGCCCTATGCTAAAAGCTAGTCCAACAAATCTTTCAATATTCATTAATCTTTATAAATCTTTTTTAATAATCTATGAACTTTGGTTCTAATGTCACGCCTATGGACAATCATATCTATTGCGCCATTTTTAAGAAGGAATTCAGACTTCTGAAAATCATCTGGCAAATCAACTCTTACTGTTTGCTCAATAACCCTTCTTCCGGCAAAACCAACTAGCGCATCGGGTTCAGCAATATTAATATCACCAAGCATTGCAAGACTAGCCGATACTCCACCATAGATTGGATCTACCATTACAGATATATATGGAAGTTTTGCAGCTTTTAATTTTTGAAGAGCAGCAGATGTTTTAGCCATTTGCATTAATGAGATCATCGACTCTTGCATTCTAGCTCCGCCACTTGTTGAAAAACATATGAATGGTGAGTGATCAGCTATAGCCTGATTAACACCTTGAACAAATTTTTCACCAACAACACCACCCATAGAGCCACCCATAAACCTAAATTCAAAGGCAGCAACAACAACTGGCATTGAATCCAATGAGCCTTTGCCAATAATAATTGCTTCATTTTCTCCAGTTGAAGAAACGGCATCTTTAATTCTAGAAGAATAGTATTTAGTATCTTTAAATTTTAATGCATCTTTTGTTTTAATATCAGGAGCAATCTCATGAAAGAAACCATTATCAAGAAAAATCTCAAGCCTCTTCCTTGCTCCAATTCTTAAATGATGATCACATTTAGGGCAAACGAATAAAGATTTTTCTAGCTCAGGTGCATATAAGACAGATTCACAAGATGGACAAGAGCTCCATAAACCATCAGGCACCTTGCTTTTAGGCTTTGTTGAGCCCATTGATGGTATAAGCTTTGTTAACCAGTTCATGCTATTGCCGTTTTCATTTCCTTAAGGTATTTACCTATTCTATCAAACTCTTTGGTTTTAGATGCTTCATTTATCATTTCCACAATAGATGATCCAATGATAATGCCATCAGAGAACTTAGCGAGTGTTTTAGCGTCTTCTGTTGACTTAATTCCAAAACCGGCAAGAGTTGGAAGATCTGTGTATTGTTTAATTCTATTAATGTTGTTCTCAATCTCTGTAATATCTAAATTTGATGAACCAGTGACTCCTCTAAGATTCACATAATATATAAAACCAGTACTGTTATTAGCAATTAGTTCAACTCTATTCTCTTTTGTTGTAGGAGATATAAGAGAAATAGTATTTATATTAGGATTGCTAATTCCATAGCTTTCCAGATTTAGTTCACCAGGTATATCAACTACCAAAATAGAATCGATACCATCTTTGCCTGTTGCTTGAACCATATCAATATGAGAGATAAAAGTATTTAGGTATCCCATAAGTACAATGGGAGTATCTTTATTGGTTTCTCTGAATTGATCGACAAGCGATAAAATCATTTTCAAAGATATATTATTTTTTAAGGCACGATCATGAGCTCGTTGGATAGTTGGACCCTCGGCAATTGGATCAGTAAAAGGAACACCTATCTCAATTACATCAACTCCTGATTCTACAAATAAATGCATTAAATCAAGAGTAGTATCCATATCAGGATCACCTGCAACTAAGTATGCAACAAGCGCCTTTTGATTATTAGATTTAAGGTTGGATAGAGTTGAAGTTAGTCTGTTCAAAACTCAATACCGTCTATCTCAGCAACAGTATTAATGTCTTTATCACCACGACCAGAAACATTAATAACAACATTTGCGGATGAGTCGAGTTCTTTCATTAATGGTTCAAGGTATGCAAAAGCATGCGCTGTTTCAAGAGCAGGCATAATACCTTCAAGCTCTGTTACTTCATGAAATGCTTTGAGGGCATCATCATCACTTACAGCAACATACTCTGCTCTACCTATGTCTTTTAACCATGAATGCTCAGGACCAACACCAGGATAGTCCAAACCTGCTGAAACAGATTTAGTATCTTTTACTTGACCAGCCTCATCCTGCATTAAATAACTTCGAGCACCATGAAGAACTCCAGGAGTTCCATCATTTAGTGGTGCTGCGTGCTCACCAGTTGAAACACCCTTTCCACCAGCTTCTACACCAATGAGTCTTGTTTCTTTTAAATCAATAAATGGATAAAAGATGCCCATAGCATTTGAGCCTCCACCAACACATGCAACAATGGCATCTGGCATCTTGTTAAAGAGCTCATCTGATTGTTTAATTACTTCTTGACCAACTACTGAATTGAAATCTCTTACTATCATTGGGTATGGGTGTGGCCCAGTAACACTTCCTATAATGTAATAAGTATCATCAATATTTGTTACCCAGTCTCTCATAGCCTCATTTAGTGCATCTTTTAAAGTAGCTGATCCTGAATCAACTGCATGAACCTGAGCACCCAGTAATTTAATCCTATATACATTTAATGATTGTCTTCTAACATCCTCAGAACCCATATAAATATGACACTCTAAACCAAGCCTAGCTGCGACAGTTGCAGTTGCTACTCCATGCTGTCCTGCTCCAGTTTCAGCAATAATTCTTTTCTTTCCCATATACTTGGCAAGTAATATTTGGCCAACAGTATTATTTATCTTATGTGCGCCTGTATGGTTTAGGTCCTCTCTTTTTAACCAAATATTTCCAGATTGATATTTTTCTGTAAGTCTTTGAGCAAAATATAATGGAGATGGTCTTCCAACAAATGCAGATAGATCGCTATAAAATTCTTTTTTAAATTCTTCGCTATCTTTGAGGCCATTATAAGTATTCTCTAATTCTTCTAGAGCATACATAAGTGTTTCAGGAACAAACTTGCCACCAAATTCACCAAAGAAGCCTTCTTTATCAGGATAATTAATTTTATTAGAGGTCATGATTATTTATTTTATCTAAAATATTTATTATTAAGTTGATATCTTTTTTTCCGGCTTCTGATTCAACTCCAGAGTTAATATCAATACACCAAGAATTAGTTGTTAATGCATTATCGACATTTTGAGAATTAATTCCACCAGAAAGAATTAAATTTTGCTTATCAGTATCAATTTCTTTTAGTATTTCCCAATTAAAGGACTCACCAGTGCCGCCATATAAGCCATCTTTATGATTTTCTAAAAGAATTGCTGATGCTGAATTAAAGTTATCCATAGCATTGAGATCTTCTTTCGTTTTTACTCGAATTGCTTTCCAATACTCAAGTCCAAATGATTCACAAAAAGATGAGTTTTCATGTCCATGAAACTGAAGAATCGGATCAGTAAAATATGAGGATGTCTTATATACAAAGTCTTCATCCGGATTAACGTAAACACAAACCGGCCTTGTTTCTTTAAAAGTAAAATTATTTAAGATGCGAAGAAAATTTTCATCGACATTTCTTGGGCTTTTATTAAAGAATATAAAACCAACATAATCTATATTGAGTTCAACAATCTTCTGTAAGATATCAATATCCTTAATTCCACATATTTTAATTTTTGCAGTTGTCATGACTTGAACTTATCCATGATGTTTATTGTAGGGCTTTGAATTTGAAATTGGCTATCATATTGAGGACCTAGGAAAAATAAGCCTTTTGCAGATGCAGTTTTACCAGCAGCAGCTCTATTCTTTTTTAATAATATTTCATCTATTGATAAATTGATCTCACCCTTTGCTATATCGATTAATGTTCCAGAGATAATTCTGACCATATTATGTAAAAATGCATTAGCTTTTATTGTTATGAATATAAAATTATTTACTTTAGTTGCTTCAATACTTTTAATGTCTTTTACCGGGTTATTTGAGCTACATCTCGAGCTTCTAAAAGAAGTAAAATCATGAGATCCCAAAAACATATTAGCTTGTTCTTGAATAGAACTAAATTCAATAAGATTGTCATCCCAGTGAACTAAGTTATCAAAGAATAGTGGTTTAGTTTTTGAGTTATATACAACATAAGTATAACTTCTATCTAATGCTGAGAATCTTGAATGAAAGTCATCTGGGACATCAGAAATAGATTTTATGGATATTGAATCTGGTAGATTAGAATTCATTCCATCTATCCAATTCTTATGATCTCTCTTTATATCAGTTGTAAAATCAAAAACTTGAGATAGCGCATGGACACCAGCATCTGTCCGACCAGCATAGTTTATTGAAATGTCTTCCTTCGTGATCTCTTTAAGTGCATCTTCAATGACTTCTTGAACTGATATCGCATTCTTTTGTTTTTGAAAACCAGAAAAATTAGTACCATCGTACTCAGTTACAAAAGCTAATCTCACTTGTTTTGAATTTTTGCTAATAAACTCTCTGCAGAGTCTTTAATGTTGTTATCTTCTGTTATTTTTATTATATCATCTAGTATTGTCTTGCAATTTCTGTAATCCTGCATTTCAAAATAAGTGATGGCTAAGTCTAGTTGCTGTTCATCATAGTTATTTTTTATGCTCAATCCTTTAGGTAAGCCATCTACAGAAGACGAAGAGTCAACAGCTTCATCAAAATCATATGAGATTGATTTTTTCTTTGCAGGATTAAGTTGAATATATATTAATGCTATCAAGACACCAGATAATACGGACACAACTGCAACAAATAATAAATCCATCATACCAAACCCACTTCCATCTTGATTTTCTTGTTCATCTGAAACTTCTATTAACTTATCAAGTGTTTTATTTTCAACAACCATTTCAAGTTGCTTTGTATTATTTTGTATAAATTTCTTAGGGTCGGATACCTGATCATCATTTACATTAATTAAATTTTTATCTTCTTTTTCTAGAACTTCAGGAAGCGCTTCGGTTGTTTCTTGCTTAATAATTTTAGGTGCTGTTAACGTTAGTAGAGATTTAATAGCTGGTTCAAAATTTGATGAAAATAATGAATTCATAGCAAGGATGGATTCTTTTGCATCACTTTGAGATGTCATTTTCATTGTTGCAAATGAAGGTATTACTAAATCTATATCCTTTCTAACTAAATTAATATTCCCATCGATGAAGGCATTTTTATTGCCAAGGTAGATAGACCACATAATCTGATAAATTGAGGTATCAGAAGTTTCCTTTTTAATACTAGAAGCCATGCTCCACATTGTGGTTATTTCATCTGCCTTAATTAGATTTAGTTCTTTTATAGGCTCAGACATTTCAATGACTTCATCAAACTTATCTTTAATGGGTAATTTTACTGGCTGATAAATTTTTGTTGGCTGTATTTGCTTGGCGTTATTTTGCACTTTAGATGGTAAGAAAATAAATATATCCTTAGCTAACTCATCTTTAATAACTAATTTAAAACTGAAGTAGTCTTCGCTGTAGCTATTATCTAAAACAATAGAAAAAGATTGATAACTAGGAAAGTCCTCTAACAATGTATAGCTTATATAATCTTGATTTAGTAGTTCATCTGACTTGTATTCTTTTAATAAGATATCGTTATCTGAAATATTGTTTCCCTTTATTCTAAATGCAACAACTCTCTGATCATTTGAGTTGAGCTTTAGTGATGGAGAAGATAAAAGAGAATCCGCAATAAGATTTATTGAAAAAATAAATATTATAAGGAGTCTAAGTTGCATCATATTTTATTGCTTGAAACTAACCTTTGAAGAATTTGAACAGCATTTAGTGCTGCACCCTTTCCGTAGACATTATCTGCAACAACCCATAAAGATATCCAGGTATCATTTTGGATTTGCTGAGATCTAATTCTTCCAACATATACATCTTCAGAATCATTTGCTTGTTCTAACGGTGTTGGATATTCTAAATTTTCAGGATCATCCATAACACAAACACCCGGAGTACCCTCTATACAATTGATAATCTCTTCACGAGAAGCTTTTTTTGAGCATTTAAGAAATACTGCCTCAGAATGACCATTCATCACAGGAACTCTGGCGCATGTAGCTTGTATTTCAATTGCTGGATCAAGAATTTTTTTTGTCTCCCAGACTAATTTCATTTCTTCTTTAGTAAAAGCATTATCTAAGAAAATATCACATTGAGGAATAACATTAAAGGCAATGGGCTTTGGATAAACTTTTGGTTCAGAGTTACCATCAAAGGTTTGTGATTTCAGTTCTGCTACAGCTTCTTTGCCAGTTCCTGAAACAGCTTGATATGTAGCAACATTAAAAAAATTAACTCCATAAGTATCATGAATTGGCTTTAAAACCATTAAAAGTTGTGAAGTTGAGCAATTAGGATTTGCTATTAAGGCAGGATCATTTAGATCATCTAAAATATCTCCATTGATTTCAGGGATTATTAAGGGAACGTCGTCCTCATATCTGAATTCTGATGAAAGATCGACAACATAACTTCCACTTTCAACAAATTTTCTTGCATGAGTTTTTGCTACAGAAGATCCTGCTGAAAAGATTGTTATATTAGCTTCAGATGGATCGAAAGAGTCCATATCTCCAATAACAATATCTTCATTTTGAAAATGAACAGATTGTCCTACAGTAGATTTACCAAGCGGAAATAGCTTGTTAATTCTTATATTTTTCTTTTCAAGAAGTTGGAGTATTTTTTGACCAACAACGCCAGATGCACCAATTAATGCAAGATTTATAGATTTATCCATTTTTTATAATTCCTATAATTATTGAAGCAACTTCAGAGGTTTTAATATAGTCTGCGGTTGTGCTTATATCTTTTGTTCTATGTCCTTGCTGAATAAAACTTTTAATAGCGTTATCTATTTTATCTGCTAAATCTTGCTGATCTAGTGAATGTCTTAATGCCATCGCTAAAGATGCAATCATTGCTATTGGATTAGCAATATCTTGTCCTGCAATATCTGGAGCACTTCCATGACAAGGCTCATACATGCCTTGTGAAGAACTATTTAAAGATGCCGAAGGAAGCATGCCAATTGAGCCTGATAAGGTTGCAGCTATGTCTGAAAGAATATCACCGAATAGATTGCTTGATACGATGACATCAAATTGGTTTGGATTTAAAACTAATTGCATAGCTGTGTTATCAGCAAGCTGATGTGATAGCTCAACTTCAGGATAGTCTTTAGCCATATCACTCACTACTGATCTCCAAAACTTAGATACTTCTAATACGTTAGCTTTTTCAACAGAACAAAGTTTGCCGCCTCTTTTTTTTGCAGACTCAAATGCGACTTTTGCAATTCTTTTAATCTCATCTTCATTATAGATCATTGTATTAAAAGCATATGGAGGAGTTTCGTCAGAGACAATTGCTCTTGGCTCTCCAAAATATATTCCTCCAGTAAGTTCTCTTACTATTAAAATATCAAGATCTTTGATAATTTCATTTTTAATTGGAGATGCGCTTGCTAGTTCATTAAAGAGGAATGCAGGTCTAAGATTTGCAAATAAACCAAGTTCTTTTCTAAGTATTAGTAAGGCTTGCTCTGGTCGCGAATCCCAATCTAGATCATCCCATTCTGGACCACCAACAGCACCAAATAAAATTGCATCAGATTCTTTAGCGATATTAAGAACATCATCAGTAAGTGGTGAACCATTTTTGTTATAGGAAGTTCCACCAACATCCATCTGCGTTACATCAAAATTTAATTGATATTCACTAATTAAAAAATCTAAAACCTCTTTGGCTGAGCTGGTGACCTCTTTGCCTATACCGTCACCTGGTGTTATTAATATTTTTTTACTCATCTGCATATATCCAAGGTTTTTCTTTCCTTCTTTTGTTTTCAAATAACTTTATATCCTCTGCATACTTTAATGTCATATCAACATCATCTAAGCCCAATACTATTCTTTCAAGAAGATTATCTTCTACATCAAATGCATATTGTTCAGTATCATTAAATTCTATTGTTCTTGAATCAAGACTAATAGACATCTCCTTCACTTCAGCACAAAAAATACTTTCTATTTGATCTTTACTTAGCCTGATTGGCAGTACGCCATTTTTAAAACAATTATTATAAAAAATGTCGCCAAACGATGATGCTATAACAACTCTAATACCAAAATCTCTTAATGCCCAAACAGCATGCTCCCTCGATGAGCCACATCCAAAGTTATCTCTAGTTAAAAGAATATTAGCTTGAGTAAAAGGCTCTTGATTCAAAACAAAATCTTGATTAATTTTTCTTTGACTCTTTAAAATGCCAAGCTTGCCCTCATCAAGATAACGCCATCCATCAAAAAGATAATCTTCAAAACCAAACTTTTTAATAGATTTTAAATACTCTGTAGGAATGATTTGATCTGTATCAATATTATCTCTATCAATTGATGCAACAATTCCTTTAATTTGAATCTCATTACCAATCATCTTCATAGCAATTCCCCAATAACTCCATTAATAGCGGTATGGGCTGCCATTAATGGACTCATAAGATGAGTTCTACCAAGATTTCCTTGCCTGCCTTCAAAGTTTCTATTAGATGTAGAAGCGCATCTTTCGTATGGCTTTAGTTGATCTGGGTTCATGCCAAGACACATAGAACATCCTGGATCTCTCCATATAAAACCTGCATCCTGAAATATTTTATCAAGCCCTTCTGACTCTGCTTGTGCTTTAACCATTCCAGACCCTGGAACTACAATAGCCTCTGTTATGGTTTCTGAAACTTTTTTTCCTTTGATTGCTATTGCTGCCTCTCTAAGATCTTCTATCCTTGAGTTAGTGCATGATCCAATAAAAACTCTATCAAATTTAAGGTCAGTTAATTTTTGACCTTCTTCGATACCCATATATTGTTTTGCAAGCTCTATATTTTTTTTATTAGCCTGGATATCTGAATTTAAATCAGGCAGAGTTGCATCGTAATCAACAACCATCTCAGGTGATGTTCCCCAGGTAACTTGAGGCTTTATATTAGAGACATCAATAATTATCTCTTTATCGAAAATAGCATCTGTATCTGATGATAATTTATTCCAATGATTTTGAGCTACAGTTAAATCATTATCTGATAAAGAAGAATGTTTTTTTACATACTCTATTGTTGTTGTGTCAGGTGCTATTAATCCAACTTTAGCGCCAGCTTCAATAGCCATATTACATATGGTCATTCTTGCTTCCATTGAAATATTTTCAATATAATTACCTGAGAACTCAATTGCATGGCCATTTCCACCCGCCGTCCCAATCTTCCCAATAAGATATAAAACTATATCTTTAGAAGACACTCCTTGTTGAGGCTTTCCTTGAAAAACTACTCGCATATTTAAAAGCTTTGATACCTTTAAAGTCTGAGTAGCAAGAACATGCTCAACCTCTGAAGTACCAATGCCCATAGCCAAACAACCAAAAGCACCATGAGTTGATGTATGAGAATCACCACAAACTATAGTCATGCCAGGCAATGTATAACCTAACTCTGGACCAATCACATGAACAATACCTTGATTAGATGAAGTTATATCAAATTGTTTTATTCCAAATTTATTACAATTTTTATCTAGCTCAACAACTTGAATTTTTGAAATATTGTCATCAATATTTTCTACAGTAAAGGATCTTCCTCTTTCAGTTGGCACATTATGATCAGGAGTTGCAATGTTTGCACCTAGCCTCCAGGGCTTTAGATCTTTTTTTGTAAGACCTTCAAAGGCTTGCGGAGATGTAACCTCATGAAGATACTGTCTATCAATGTATATTAAGGATTCACCTGAATCTAAAGTTTTTATATGGTGCTCATTCCAAAGCTTGTCATATAAAGTACTAGGCATGTTACTTTTTGAAAGGTAATTTTTGATCAACCTCACCGCATTGAGCTCTATTTCTCAAAAGGTGATCTATAACGACTAAATTTGCCATGGCTTCTGCAATAGGTACTGCTCTGATACCAACACACGGATCATGTCTTCCAGTAACCTCTATATTGACTTCTTTGCCCTCAGTATCAACACTTTTTCCAGTATTTTTTATACTAGATGTGGGTTTGATAATAAAGTTTATATTTATATCATCCCCATTCGATATGCCTCCTAAAATCCCACCGGCATTGTTAGATGTAAAACCATCTTCTCTCATCTCATCTCTTACATCTGAGCCTTTGGAGACTAAAATGTCATCTGTGTTACCAATAGAAACTGATTTAACTGCATTGATACTCATAATGGCTTTTGCTAAGTCTGCATCAAGTTTATCGAATACTGGTGCACCTAGACCTACAGGACAGTTTTCAATAGTTACTCCAAGCTTAGCACCCACAGAGTTTCCTTCTGATATTAAATCAGTAAATAAATCATCCAAATTTTTTAATTTTGATTTGTCAGCAAAAAAGTATTTATTACTATTACTTTCTTTATGGTTGATAGCATCAGCTTTGATGGTTCCAATCTGACTAACATAACTTGTAGTTTTGATACCTAAGCTATTTAAATATTTTTTTGCAACAGCACCAGCTGCAACTCTCATCGCTGTCTCTCTAGCACTAGATCTTCCACCGCCTCTATAGTCTCTATGCCCATATTTAGTCTGATATGTAATATCAGCATGATTGGGTCTGAAAGTATCCTTAATATTTGAGTAATCTTTCGATCTTTGATCTTGATTGTAGATGATTAAACTTATTGGAGTACCAGTTGTCTTACCCTCAAAAACTCCAGACAAAATTTCAACTAAATCATCTTCTTTTCTTTGTGTAGTGACGTCAGATTGACCAGGCTTCCTTCTATTAAGTTCATGCTGGATATCATCCTCATCAAGCTCTATATTTGGTGGGCATCCATCAATAATGCAGCCCAAAGCCTTACCATGGCTTTCACCAAAAGTAGTAACTTTAAATAATTCTCCAAAAGTATTGCCTGACATGGCAATGATTATAGTCCAAAAAAGCTTTAAAGCCGCAAATTTATAGCTTTGTTAATAATTAAAAATTGTTTGCGTCTACAGTAAATAGTTCTTGAAACTCTGTTACTGAAATATTTTCTAAATCATCTTGATTAGTGCATAAACTATAGATTTGTTCACACTTATCAGAATCATATGTGATCTGAAGATTTTTTAAGAACTTCTGCTCTAATACAGGTATACCCTCTTCTCTTCTTCTTTTATGTCCAATTGGGTATTCAACTTCAATTGCATCTGTTGAAGAGCCATCATTAAAATGAATTTGAATCTTATTAGCGATAGATCTCTTGTCAGCTTCATGATATTCAGTTGAATACCTTTCATCTTCAGAAATAACCATCTTTTCTCTAAGTGCATCCACTCTTGGATCAGAAGCAACATCATCTTCGTAGTCCTCAGCAACTAAGTCACCTTTTAAAAGACCAATAGCAATCATATATTGAAGACAATGATCTCTGTCAGCTGGATTATTTAAATCTCCTACTTTTGAAATAATTCTAATAGCAGACTCATGAGTAGTAACGTCAATTGTTTTAATATCATCTAGTCTATCTTTTACTAAGGAGTGAAGAGTGACAGCAGCTTCTACTGCTGTTTGAGCATGAAATTCAGCAGGAAAACTGATTTTAAATAAAATATTTTCCATAACATAGGTATCAAAAGGTTGAGGCAAAGATAACTTCTCTCCTTTAAATGATACATCTTCAAATCCCCAAACTGGTGCAGATAAGACTCCTGGATAACCCATTTCACCAGAAAGTGTGATCATTGCAAGCCTGACAGCTCTGGAAGTTGCATCTCCTGCAGCCCAGCTTTTTCTTGATCCTGCATTAGGTGCATGCCTATATGTCCTCAGGCTTTGACCGTCGACCCAGGCATGACTCACCGCATCCATTATCTGGTCTTTGCTGCCACCCATAAGCTTGGTAACAATCGCAGTTGAGGCTACTTTTACTAAGACCACATGATCAAGCCCAACTTTATTAAAGCTATTTTTTAAAGCTAAAACACCCTGAATCTCATGCGCCATGATCATTGACTCTAAGACTGTTTTCATTTTTAAAGGCTCTTTGCCTTCTGAAATATTTTTTTGTGATATAAAATCTGCGATTGCTAAAATGGCTCCTAGATTATCTGAAGGATGACCCCATTCTGCAGCAAGCCAAGTATCATTATAATCCAGCCATCTGATAATACAGCCAATATCAAAAGCACCTTTAATTGGGTCAAGTTTAAAAGTAGTACCTGGAACTCTTACCCCAAAAGGAACTGATGAACCCTCAACAACAGGTCCAAGCATTTTCGTACAAGCTGGAAATTTAAGTGCAAGCAGACCACAACCAATTGTATCAATTAAACAATTTCTTGCAGTATCAAGGGCAAGATCAGACTGGATCTCAAAACTAATTACATAGTCGGCTATTTCTTTTATGACATGGTCGTAATCAGGCCTGACATTCAAATCAACATTTGATGACATGTTTATGCTCTATCTGCTAAATCAACCCATTCAGAACTTTCAACTCCAATGTAATCAGCGCTAGGCCTGATTATTCTGTTGTTTGCTCTTTGCTCCATACAATGAGCTGTCCAGCCTGAAACTCTAGACATTACAAAAATTGGTGTAAATAATTTTGTTGGAATTCCCATATAAAAATATGCTGGAGCATGGAAGAAATCTGCATTAGCAAACATTTTCTTTTCATCAGCCATGACCTTTTCTACCTCTTCAGCTACTTGATATAGATCATCGTTGTCATGAAGAAGAGAAAGCTCTTTAGCAAACTCTTTAATGACAGCATTTCTTGGATCTCTAATTGAATAAACAGCATGTCCAAAACCCATAATTTTTTCTTTATTTTCAAGCATTGAAAGAATTTTTTCTTTTGCCTCAGCTCTCGAGGTCCAATTTTCAATAAGCTCCATAGCTTTTTCGTTAGCACCTCCATGCAAAGGCCCTCTTAATGATCCAATTGCAGCAACAACACACGAATGAATATCAGACATGGTTGAAGCACAGACTCTGCCAGTAAATGTTGAAGCATTAAATTCATGTTCTGCATATAAAACAAGTGATACATCCATGACCTTTCTATGAAGATCACTTGGAGTTTTGCCATGAAGGATATGTAAAAAATGACCTGCCATAGAATCTTCATCATTGACTAGCTCTATATCAATACCTTCATGAGAGTACTTATACCAGTATGTAACAATTGATGGCATTGTTGCGATCATTCTATTAATTGAATTTAATTGATTAGAGAAGTCTCCTTCAGGCTCAAGATTTCCTAACATAGATGTTCCGGTTCTCATTACATCCATGGGATGAGCGCTAGCAGGTATTTTTTGAAGAACCTCTTTTAATGATTGAGGAAGGTCTCTTTGATTTTTTAAAACTTCTTTATAACTTTCAAGCTCCTTAACATTAGGCAACTTGCCATATAAAAGAAGATAGGCAACCTCTTCGAATGTAGCTTTTTCAGCAAGAGTTTCTATTTTATAACCTCTATAAGCTAAACCTTCTATTTGACCAACTGTTGAAAGCGAAGTTTCTCCAGCAACTTGGCCTCTTAGACCAGCTCCTTCAAGTTTTTTTACCATTTTTTCCTCTTCTAGTTTTTAATCTTTAAATAAGCTATCTAATTTTTCTTCGTAGCTATGATAGTTTAAGTATTCGTATAACTCTTCTCGGGTCTGCATTATATCCAAGAGACCTTCTTGTGTCCTCTCTTTGGCTAGAGAAATGTAAATTTTTTCCGCTGCTTTGCTCATAGCTCTAAATGCTGTTAGTGGATATAAAATCATATCTACCTTTACTTGCTCTAATTCATCTTGAGAAAATAAAGGTGTTTTTCCAAATTCAGTAATGTTAGCGAGAAGAGGAACATCAAGAGCTTCTTTGAATTCTTCATATTGATCAAGTGATGTTACTGCCTCTAAAAAAATACCATCGGCACCCTGTTCAACATAACTTGAAGCTCTATCTATTGCACCGCTCATGCCTTCATCAGCTAAAGCATCTGTTCTGGCCATAATAAAAAATGTTTCGTCATGTCTGCCATCAACTGCCGCTTTAATCCTATCCTGCATTTCATTCGAGCTAACAAGAGATTTATTAGGTCTATGGCCACATCTTTTTTGAGATACTTGGTCTTCCATATGGACAGCACCACAACCTGCATTGATCATTTCTTTTATTGTTCTTGAAATATTGAATGCTCCACCCCAGCCTGTATCAATATCAACTAGTAATGGTAGTGAGGATGCGTTAGAAATTCTTTTAACATCAATTAGTACATCATCCAAAGATGTTATGCCAAGATCAGGAATTCCATATGAGGCTGCAGCAACACCTCCGCCAGAAAGGTAAATAGCTTTGTGTCCTGCTTTTTCAGCTAGTATGGCTGAATACGCATTAATAGTTCCTGGGATTACAAGAGGGGAATTTGATTTGAGTGCTTCCCTAAATTTATTACCTGATGTCATAGTTGAGAGATTATAAGTGAAGAAGATGCTGTTTCCCAAATTTACAACTAACTATAAAATTTTACTCCTCTAATTATTCGATCTTTATTGTTCTTTCTTCTCCATCTATTGGTATCTCTGAGACTATACACACACCCACAATATTCTTGCTGATAGAACTCTTCTCTCTTTGAAATTTCAACCATCCTTGAAGATCCGCCTTGTTTTCTCCAATTAAAATCCCAGTAAGATACATCTTCGTATCTTTTTGCAGCTCGAAGACCTGATGTATTAATTTGGTTCATGTCCTTCCATCTAGAAATTCCTAAAGTAGTAGCATAAACACCAAAACCATTTTCCTGAGCAAAAAGTGCAGACCTTTCAAATCTCATATCAAAACACTGAGTGCACCTTTTTCCTCTTTCAGGCTCATCTTCAAGACCTTTAATTCTTTCAAACCAATTATCTTTGTCATAGTCACCGTCAATACATTCAAATCCTAATTTATCGCAAAATCTTTTATTTTCATTTTTTCTAATCTCATATTCTTCAGTTGGATGAATATTTGGATTATAAAAATAAACAGTAGTTTTTATTTTTGAAGCTGCGAGTGCTTCCATAATTTCGCCTGCACAAGGTGCACAGCAACTATGAAGAAGTAAACTAGAATTTTCTTTAGGCATATTTAAGGTAGGCCTAGAATAATTGTCTAATTTTAAGTGATCGCTCATTCTTGAAATAATGAATTTGATAATAAACCTCTTTCAAGATCTTTATAATTATCAAAAGATTCTATTTCAGGATAATTATTTGAAATTTTCTTAGGTGCGTTTATAAAAAAACCTTTTTCAGCTACTTCAAACATTTGTAAATCATTATAAGAGTCTCCTGCAGCAAGACACCTATATCCCATAGACTGAAAACCTTGAATAGCCTGCTTTTTTGCTTTTTTATTTCTTAGTTTATAGGATACAACTTCATCGTTAATAACTTCTAAGTTATGACATAAAAGTAATGGGAATCCCATTTTCTTCATTAAAGGCTGAGCTATTTCATGAAAAGTGTCTGAAAGAATTACAACTTGAAACTTTTCTCTAATATTTGCTAAGAAAGATTCAGCACCAGGCAAAAGATCCAACTCATTTGATGCTTTTTTAATATCTGAAAGTTTTAGGCCATTAGCTTTCATAATATCAAGCCTAAAGTCCATAAGTTCTCCATAGTCTGGAATATCTCTTGTTGTTTTATTAAATTCCTCTATGCCAGTATTGCAAGCTACTTTCTCCCAGATCTCGGGAGTTAGAGTTCCTTCCATATCGAAACAAACTATTTCCATTTGTTATACCTATATAAATTATTTATTTTTGATTCCATAAGGAACATGACCTGAGGCTGTTGTATTTTGTGTGTCTATGATATGTTTTTTTTGATCATCAAAAAAGATATCAGCTTGAAAAGATTTAAGAAAATCTCTTTTAGACATGCCGCCCAAAAATAAAGATTCATCTATTCTCACTCCCCACTCTCTTAATGTCTTAATGACTCTTTTATCAGAGGGAGCAGATCGAGCAGTAACTAAAGCCGTTCTAATTGGACAATTATTTACATCAAAGTCATTCTGAATATCATTAAGCTCTACAAGAAAAGATTTAAAAGGCCCCTCTTTTAATGCTGTTTTAGCCTTAACTTCATTTTCAATAAAAGCCTCTAAGCCTTCCTCATGAAAAACTTTTTCAGAATCATCTGAAAAAATTACGGCATCGCCATCGAATGCTATTTTAAGTTGACCATCTTCTGATAAGAAGTTGTTATCATTGTCTCTAGAGATAATTGTTGCTGCAGCAACATTACTCTCAATAGCCAATTTTACATCCTCCATACTGCTTGATAAAAATAGATGGACTCCAAAATCCTTTACATATCTGTGTGGGCTTTCGCCACCACAAAATGCAGCCCTGCTAATATCCAATCCATGAGCTTCGATTGAGTTTCTTATTCTTAAACCAGTATCTGATGTATTTCTTGACAGAAGAATAACCTCTATTCTTTGATGATCTTTATAAAGTGAATTGATATCTAATATTTTTTTTACAAGGTTGAAAGCCTCTCCTGGTTCAAGAGTTTTATCTTCATTTGCTATTTGGTAATCTCGATAAGAGTCGAGTCCGTCTTTTTCATAAATGTCGTGACTTTCATCAAGATTAAATAGAGCTCTTGATGAAATTCCTATTATTAATTTTCTATTTTCTTTCATATAAAAGTTGATATAAATATATATTCTGCATTATACTGTATATACATTCAGTATTATTTTAAACATTATGAAAGATATAACATCCCAGCAAAACAAGGTACTCAATTGTATTCAAGTATACATAAAGAAAACTGGATTTCCTCCAACAAGAGCAGATATATGCAAAGAATTAGGCTTTAAATCTCCTAATTCAGCCGAAACACATCTTAGGGCGCTTGAGAAAAAAGGTTTTATTTCAATTGAGAGTGGAGCATCAAGGGGTATTTCAATAATTAATCCTGAAATTGAAAATGAAGGAGATGAATATCCTATTATTGGATTGGTTGCTGCGGGGTCACCTACACTAGCAACAGAAAATGTAGAGAAAGTTTTTAATTGTCCTCAAGGTTTCTTTGGATCAAATTTTGATTACTTCCTTCGCGTAAGAGGTCTTAGTATGAAGGATGCTGGCATCATGGAAGATGACTTAATCGCTGTTAAAAAAACTCAAGATATTAAAAATGGAGATATCGTTATTGCTAGAATTGATGATGAAGTTACTGTTAAATACTTTCACAGACACTCACCTAAAATTGTTCACCTTCAACCAGCTAATGAAGATTTTAGCAATATTGAAGTAGACCTAGAACACACAGAACTTTTTATAGAAGGAAAAAGTGTTGGTTTAATTAGAGAAAATTAATGAAGTATTACAGGTTTTTTTGATAGTCTTTCTTTTTGTCCATCAAAAAATTCGTCAAAATCACTCACATTCCCGCTAACACTTTCAATACCAGCTCTTATCATTTCTTTTGCAACTGAAAGCTCTTGGCCTTGAAGAAATTCTTTTGATTCGGGTGAAAAATCAATCTTTACTATAGGGTTTTCATGATCATCTGATCGCCTAAGTACAATACTTCCATCTGGTAATTGAGCTAGTTCTAAGTAATTCGACATATATTTACCTCTTACATCAAGCTTAGCATTCCTCAAGGGATTTGCGAAGTATGATAATAAATTCTTTATATCTATTTAGTAATAAATTAAATTTTTTCAAGCTTAATGTCTCATTTGAAACTATTATTGAGTCATTAACAGGCTCATGTAACATTTTTTTAACCTGTTTAAGATCATTAAATAATCCATTAGGACTGAATTCATTTTTAATGATATTTTCAAGAAAACTGTTGGATGATAATTCAATCCATTTTTTCTGATATTCATATGAGCTAAAATCAGAATTATTAAAATTAATTGATGCTGCAATGCTGTCAGCTAGTGAATTTAAGCTTTGTTCAATCGAAAGTACAAAAAGATATTGATCTGAATCATCATCTTTAGAATTATTTAATACTAGTTTGGATAACAAACTGTCAGCTATGTCTAGATATAGATTTACTAGCTCTTTTGGATCCACTAACTTTTAAGGTTTTGAGACCACTCGCCATTACTATATAAAGCTGTCCATTTTGTTTTTTTACCATCTTTTTCTGACGCTAAGTAATGAACATCTTCTGATTTGTTATATCTAACAACATATTCATTTCCATCTCTATCTTTTTCAGGAGCTGTCATTAAATATCCATGCTTATCTGTTTCAGGCAAAAANCTGCATGCTTCTTTTATNTCAGTTGCTAGATGATTTATTTCAGATACTTTGGGTGCTCTTGTCTCTCTATTTTTTGGGTATTTGCTNGCTGCTAGAAAAAGCCCTTTCATGCTATCTCTTAATAAATAATGATCTTCGCATTTCAGGCATGCTAAATCAGGCATAGAAATTGGTTCCATTGTTAGTGGTTTTGGCTCACCATTTCTTTGGAGTGCTCGAGTAGTTCCACAATTATCATTTAGACATCCAAAATATTTACCAAATCTTCCAGTCTTAAGCTGCATTTCTGAGCCACATTTATGACATTCTAAAATTGGTCCGTCATAACCTTTTATCTTAAATAGGCCGTCTTCAACAGCATACCCATTACAATCAGGACTTTTGCCACATACATGTAGTTTTCTATTTTCGTCAATAAGATAGTTATCCATGCTCGTTTCGCAAATACTGCATCTTTTTTTGATTAAAAGATTTTCAGCTTCCTCATTATCATCAACACTTATAGCTTCATCGCCTGATATAAGATTGACTGTTTTTTTACATTTATCATCACCTTCATTGTCATACCCAGAACATCCTAAAAATACTCCATTTGAAGAATTTCTAATAACCATTTTATTTTTTGAGCAATCTGGACAAATAATATCTGTTGCAGTTGGTTTATTTGTTCGCATTCCACCATCTTCAATAGATGCAGAAGCTAAATCATTTTGGAAAGCTTTATAAAAATCATCTAAAACATTTTTCCAATTTAAATCACCGCTTGCAACTTGATCTAAATTATTTTCAAGATTTGCAGTAAAGTCATAATTCATGATGTCATCAAAACTTTCAACTAAACGCTCTGTAACAATATGACCAATTTTCTTAACAAAAAATCTTCTGTTTTGAATCTCTACATAACCCCTATCTTGAATAGTTGAAATGATATTTGCATAAGTAGATGGTCTGCCTATACCTTTTTTCTCAAGTTCTTTAACCAGCGCTGCTTCTGAAAATCTTGCAGGTGGTTTTGTAAATTTTTGATCTAAATTTAATGTATCTAAAACAAGCCTCTCACCCTCAGACATTGGTGGCAAAATATCATTTTCACTATCTGAATTATTTTTTGCTACTTTAGTATAACCATCAAATACAACCTCTCTTCCTTTTGCAGAAAAGTTATAGCCATCAATATTTACCTTTACTGAGGTAGATAAATATTCTGCGTCAGGCATTTGTGAGGCTATATATTGTTGCCATATCAAGCTATATAATCGTCTCTCCTCTTCTGAAGAACCTATTAGATCATCAGGATGCATAAATGCATTAGTTGGTCTTATAGCTTCATGAGCTTCTTGTGCATTTTCAGTACTAGAATATATTCTTGGGGCGTTGGTAAGGTAATTTTCACCTAATTTATCATTAATATAATTTCTAGCATCTTGAATTGATTCTTTGCTTAAGCTTGGAGCATCTGTTCTCATATATGTAATATGACCTGCCTCATATAGCTTTTGAGCAACTCTCATTGTTCTTTTCACATTAAAACTTAGTTTTGTACTAGCAGCTTGTTGAAGCGTTGATGTTATAAAAGGTGCTCTAGGTTTGACTTTAACAGGCTTCTTAGTAATTTCATTAATTTCTAAATTAGCCAACTCTATTAAAGATTTAATTTTTTCAGCTTCTGCTTTCTGTAAAAGAGGATCAGATTTTTTTCTATTTAACGAAAATGGAATAATGCTGTTATTAGAAGTTTCAAGCAGCATCGAAACTTCCCAGTACTCTTCTGGAATAAACTCTTGTATTAATCTTTCTCTTTCATCTAAAACTCTTAATGCAACGGATTGAACTCTACCAGCAGATAAGCCTCGAGCTATTTTTTTCCAAAGTAAAGGAGATAACTCAAAACCAATAACTTTGTCTAAAAATCTTCTTGCTCTATATGCTTTTACTAAATCTAAATCAATTTCTTTTGGATCTGCAAATGAATCAATAATTGCGGATTTTGTTATTTGATTAAAGCGTACTCTTGAATAATCATATTTTTCTGGACCTAAAGCCTCTTTTAAATGCCATGCTATAGCTTCTCCCTCTCTATCAAGGTCGGTTGCTAAATAAATATGATCAACTCCTTTTGCTGCTTTTCTTAGTGATTTAATAACCTTTTCTTTTTCAGGAATTATTTGCCAATCTGCAGTCCACCCATTATCAGGATCAACACCCATTCTTCTTATAAGCCTATTTCTATCATTAACAGCCTTTAATTTTTGCTTCTCTTCTGGAGAAATATCTTTTGGTATAGATGCTCTTTTGGCTAATGGCGAAGCTTTTTTTGGAAGATCTCTTATATGACCCACACTTGATTCAACAATAAAATCTTTGCCAAGATATTTTGATATTGTTTTAGCTTTTGCAGGTGACTCTACAATTACAAGTGATTTAGCCATAATTAAAAATTAGTTCCTTTTCTTATAAAAAACATTCTTTAAACTTTTTTTGAAAGATATTTATAATTCTTTTAGGGAATCAGAAATATTTTTAAGTTCTTCTAAACCTAATTTTTCTTCCCATAAAAAAGCTATTAATGTCTTTGAATAAATAACCTCATGAACATACAAAGATAATTTATTAAGCTTACTTTTAATCTCATCATACTCTTCAGAGTACTTAAGTTTCAGTGGAGAATACAAAATTAATTCGTCTTTGTCTCTAATAAAATGTGCTTCTTTTATATTTGTTTCATTTTTAAACTGATAGCAGACTAACGAAAAATCTTTATTTTTAAAAGATAATGTACTTAAATTTGATGGAATAATTTTAAAACCAAGCTTAGATGCCTCCATTCTTAAATTTGAAATTTTACGAGATGATTTTGATGGAACTGCAAGACTGATAGTCCCGATCAGGAAAGTAATTACAACAAAAATAATAATTAATTCCATAATTTTTATTCTTTCAAAATATCTGCAACAATTTTGGGTCCTTTGACAACAAAGCCTGTATATAGCTGAACCAATTGAGCTCCAGAATTTATTTTATCTTGGAAATCCTTATTATTCATAACTCCACCAACGCCAATTAGGGGTATAGAGGGATCGTTACTATATATTAAGTTCAGAAGTTCTGTTGATTTGTTCATTATTGGTTTGCCAGATAAACCTCCTTCATAAGTATGATATTTCTTATCTTTGAGTATTTTTTTATCTATTGAAGTATTTGAAATAATTAAACCTGTAAAAAATGAGTTATTTATAATTTGAATAATTTCATTTATGGACTCTTTATTTTCATCAGGAGATATTTTAAGAAAGATTGATTTTTTATATCCAGAAATTTTGATTACATCATCAATAGCTCCTATCAATTTTTTTAAATTATCAGAGCTATGCAAATCTCTTAAGCCTGGAGTATTTGGAGATGAGATATTAACTGTAATATAGTCTGCATAATTTTGGACTTTATTGAAGCACTCAATATAATCATCTATTCTTTTTTGGCCATCTGAAGTTTTGTTTGCTCCTATATTTACCCCAACAATTCCTCTGAATGTTCTTTTTTTTAGTTTTTTAACTAAATAATCCACTCCCTTATTATTAAACCCAAGTCGATTAATAATTGCCTTTTCTTTAAAAATTCTAAAGACTCTTGGTTTTTTATTTCCCAACTGAGCTTTTGGGGTTACGGTTCCTACCTCAACAAATCCAAATCCTAGTGCTCCTATG
>JGI20151J14362_10000360_pt1 | contig 33835 bp, 44 predicted proteins | sample COG_01_FD_14362 | JGI IMG/M metagenome (IMG submission 14362)
TAACAATTGATTATCTCGTAGTTCTCTTAATTGTTGAACTTGTGGAGCTAGTTCACTACCATAAGTTGCTGTTGCAATTAGGCAACCTCCACCATCAGGGACAGGTGTAGGACCAGAATTAGATAAACAATTATCTGTAATGTATACTTCGCCAAAACTTGCTTCAGTAGAACCCTGTGATAATATTTTTTGATTTTGAATAACAAAAAGTTCTAAATAACCTTCTTGTGTTAGTTTTTGAATTTTTGCACCAAATAGAGCTTGACTTCCCATACTAGAATTGCATTCAAAAATAACATCTTCATTATTTTGACCAGCTATTTCAGTAAAGTCTATGTTTGAAGATTGAAATGCACCAGCCCATTCCGTATCTGAGAATATCAATAATTTTGCTTGTCTACTAGGTATCTCTTCATTTAATTCTGATTGTAGCATTTGCTCTATTGATTGCGTCTGCATTGTAACTGCAGGTTGTGAAAATATGTGTGTTCCAACAATAGATAATTCATCATTTGATCTTTTGAAAGGAATGGTGACTGTTCTGTCATAAGGAGTAATGGTTTCTTCATATGAAGAAATTTGCATTCCACGAATAAACACATCAAAATCAGTATCCTCAGAACCTATTTTTGCATCAATTATGGCTCTAGGTAATGTTATGATTAATTCGCCTCTTGCCCTTGCATCAATGGAAATTAGTAAAGATGTATTATCTGAATCTAATTCAAATTTTAAAACTTCTCCACCTCGAATAGTATAATCAAAATCTTCAAACTGTTGCGCAAAAACGCTTGGAACCATAACACCAATCATAGTAACTGTTACTATTGCAATAATGAATACAGATTTCAATATCATTCTCAATAATATGCCATATTTATGAAATCAATTGATTTCTAGGCACAAAATTGTTTATGAAAGCAATTAGATGTAGATTAGACTTTTGTAGCAGATATTATAGTAACTGGATTTCTAGCTAACATCATAGTACCAGTAGTAGTTTTTCTGCTCTTAGAAATAGTGACTTGTGTAATATCAATAGAATCAAACTTTAGAGTGTCAAGAATTTGTAAAACAGAATATAATGTTTCAATTAGGATAATTCCAATTACTATTCTACCACCGGTTTTTAGTTTATTTTCAGAAAGTTTGACAATATCACTAGTGTCACCACCTGTACCTCCAATAAAAATAACATCTGCTATTTCTAAATCAGATATTTTTTCTTTAGCATTTCCAAAAAGTACAGAAACATTTGAAAGATTAAATTTTTTTAAATTCTTTTTAGTTAATTCGACAGCATTTTCATCATAATCAATTGCTAACACTTTTCCAGTTGATTCAATTTGAATTCCAGCCTCTACAGAAATAGAGCCACTACCACAACCAATATCATAAACGATTTGACCTGGTTTCAATCTAGCTTTACTGAGTTGAATAGTTCTTACTTCTTCTTTAGTAATTGGAACTTTTTCAGCACGTTCAAAATGTTCATCAGGAATGCCAGGTGTTTTATAATTCCACATAAAGATTCGTCCTATTCAAAATTTAATTATAAATTAATTCCTGTAGAGATATCTCCAAGGTGTGTTAATGTATAACTTACAATCCATGTAAACAAATACAAAAATACGTAGCTACCTATACCTTGTGTAACAATTTTTTTTCTATCTGATGATGGTAATTGCATATTCATTCCTTTAGCAACTATTATTGAACCAAAAAATACTATTATCATAAATCCAATTGATGCCCATCTTCTTTCTTCACCTTCAATGTCTTCAAAAATAAAAGTAGTTGCAATACCTGCAATAACTCCTAAAGCAATACGCATCCAAAATAATTTAGCTAATTTTTTATCCTTTTCACTTTTTTCTGCAGCGTTAATTGGTGGATCTTTTGATGGTTCTTTTGAATTACTTGTAGGAGGAGGAGTATTTTCGGTTTCAGGAATATCAATATTTTCTTCAATTTTAGGTTTAGAATCATCATTTCCAGGCGTAGGTGCTGATTTTTTCTTTTTAAATTTGGCCAAAGTAAATTTCTAGCGTAAATCAAGCAAACCATGTTTAATATCTTTGGTAAAATCTTGAGCACAGTATAGGAAGGGTATAATTTTAGAGATTAAACACGATAATTATGGCATTAGCTGGAATCGAATTAAGATATTTAGTAAATCAAATTTCTGAACAAGTTCAAGGATACTATATCAGTAATATCTACGGAATAACAAAAGACAGTATTCTATTCAAACTTCATCATACAGAAAAAAGCGATCTCTTTATGATGATATCAACGTCTGGTGTTTGGCTAACTAAAGTAAAGATTGATCAAATGGAGCCAAATAGATTGTTGAAGAGGTTAAGAAGTGATTTACTTCGATTAAAATTAAAAAAAATTGAACAAATAGGTGCTGAAAGAATTGCATATTTTACATTTGAGGGATTTGGAAAAGAATTCATTTTAGTTGGAGAATTTTTTGGGGATGGAAATATTCTACTTTGTAATAATGAAATGAAAATTTTAGCCTTACAACATTCAATTGAAGTTAGACATAGAAAACTTAGTGTAGGATTAGACTATACACAACCTCCAGAAAATAATTTAGATATTTTTAATTTGACAGAATCAGATTTTGATGAATTAAAAAATACAGATTTAATTGCTGCAAAATGGTTTGGAAGAACTTTAGGATTACCAAAAAAATATGTTGAATCTGTTTTTGAAATTACAAATATAGATCCTAAAAAAATTGGCAATTTATTAACAAAAGAAGAAATAGAAAAAATTTATCAAACTACAAAAAATATTATTTCAGATATTGTATTAGGAAATCATGAACCAGTAATTGTTGAAAATGAAAAAATAGAAGTTCTTCCAGTAAAATTAGGGAAATTAGAAGGTAAAGTTACTAGTGTTCCTACATTTATTGATGGATTAGACACAGTATTTACAAAAAATATTGTAGATAAGGGAAAATCAATTCAAACTAGTGGTTCAGACAAAAAAATTAAAGATTTAGAAACTCAAATATCTGAACAAGAAAAAGCAATTGCAACAGTAAAAGAAAAATCAAAAAAGATTACAAATGTAGCAAATTCACTTTATGAGATGGTTTCTAAAGGAATTATTTCAATAACAAACGATTCTGCACAAGCAATTTTGGCAACAAATAATGCAAAATTGATTAATGAAAAAGGAATTTCAATGATAATTGTAGAAGATGAAAAAATTAAGATAAATACAGAATCACCACTTCAATCAATTGCATCTGTTTTGTTTAATCAAGCAAAAAAACAATCAGGTGCCATTAATTCAATTCAAGCAATTAAAGAAAAAACAGAAAAGAAATTAAAGAAATTCCAAAATCAAACTGAATCTGAAAGAAATTTAGAAGTAGTTTCAGAAATTCGAAAGAAAAATTGGTTTGAAAGATATAGATGGTTTACGACTACTGATGGATTTCTTACAATCGGTGGAAGAGATGCAGCATCAAATTCTGCTGTAATTAGAAAACACCTAGATAAAGACGATAAAGTTTTTCATGGTGATATTTTTGGATCACCATTTTTTATTTTGAAGGATGCTGAACATGTACCAGATACAACTATGAATGAAATAGCTTCTGCAACAGTCTGTTTCAGTAGAGCATGGAGAGAAGGATTGTATGGAGTTAGTGCCTATTGGGTACTTCCAGACCAAGTAAAAAAATCTGCACCCAGTGGAGAATTTCTTCCTAAAGGCTCATTTACAATAGAAGGGCAACGAAATTTTATCAAATCTGAGACCCTGAAATTAGCTGTTGGGATAATAAAATTAGAAGATAATGATTATGTTTTAACATGCGGACCGCCAGAACCAATTAAAAAAAATTCTATTTGTTATGCAATAATTGAACCAAATGGATTAGAAATGGCAGAATGTGCAAAAAAAATTAGAATTGAATTTTTAAAAATATTTGAAGATATTACAAGAAAAATAAATATCGATGAATTTGTACGTGCTTTACCTGCTGGAAAAAGTCAAATTAAAGAAATTAGTTTAGGGGATTTAGAAAAAGAAATCTCTACTGATAATGAATTAGAGTAGTTGAATCAGTGTCAAGAGATAATTTCATTCCAGTTTTGATTAATTCAAATTCTTCATCACTAATTGTAATTAATGGAATATTTGCTAATGCACAGCCTGTAGCAACTGTTAGATCTGCCTTTTTACAAATCATTGCAATTGGTGCTGTATTATTTGATTTTATAGAGTAGATGGTATATGCACCAACACTGCTACCGATTCCAGATGGAAATACTAGAACCAAATTTTTCATTGATTTTTCAAATAGTGTGTGATTCTTATCGCTAATAATTCCAGTTTTTTTATCAACTGTACCTAAAAAATTAATTGGATCATTTGATTTTAAAACAATTCCTTCCACTTTACCTGAAACTAAAATTTTATTCATCGTGTTTCATCTTCTACAATTTCTTTTAATGATTTTAGATTAACACCTACACCATTTGAATTTTTAAGATAAAATGCACCTTTGATACTATTAGTGGTTACTGCATCGACATCATCTTTACATATCAATGGGGTCAGACATGTACAACAATCAGAAAGAATTTCACATCCAGCTCGTTCAAGTTCTGAAATATACCCAATTTTTTGTGCCTGTTCTTTTACTGTTCTAGGTAAGAAAACCATACATCTTTTTTCAAATGAACGGCCTTTCAATTTAGCAGTAAGATCTGAAATTTCATCTAAACCTAATTGAGGACTACCCAATGTGATTATATCCCCTTTTTCTGAAGTATTGAGTTCATCATGTACATTTTGCATTTCTTTTTCATCAAATTCTATTTTTTCAGTATTTGAATCACCTTCACCAAAATTAAATTTAGCACAAGTTCCAGAAGTTCCCATTCCACCACACATTGCTTTACATTGTCTTTGATCCATTTCAGCAAGACCAGAAATATTTACAGAAGTATCACCCACTTTTCCAGCAAAAAAGCCTAACATTCCATATGATAATTCATTAGGATTTTTTACTTTCATTTCAATTGTAATGTTTGGAGAATCTTCTTTACGCAGTGATGAATAAGGACTTTTTCCAACTATTGCACTAGCTAATGCACTGAATGCACTTTCTTTGTTTGTTTTTAAATTATCATAAGAATTTGCATGTATTGCTGCATTACTTTCAGCAAATGCAACTTGTGTTCCATTTTTTGGAATATCAAAAATTTCATATGGAATACACGAAAATGATGGAATTACTCCCATTGTTTCATAAGAATTTCTAATAGAAAGCTGTTTGGAAATAAAATTTTCATCTAATTTGTAATTAGATACATTATCGATATCAAAACCCATTGGATTCAATGTTGTTTTTACTGAAACACGGGCGTCTTTACTAATTGATGAAAGAAATTCTTCTCCTGCATCACCAATTGTATTATAATTTACACCAGAAAGATGAGCCCATTCAATTGGGACTAATTTTTCAGCATCAGTTGCTTCTCCGGTAGCAACTAGAATTCGGTATGCCATTTGCATAGTTTCCCCATTTTCACCTTTTAGAGCAGACTCTTCTTCACGAGTTAATTCCAATGTCAAAATATTGTTATTACAGTTATAATACTTGTGCGTAATTTCTAATTGAAAATGAAAAAAATACTAACTGGTATGACAGATACCATGAATTCTGTAAAACCTCCAAGAATTACAGCTTTAAGAGATCTACATAATGCAGAGACAGGTCCATTTAGTATTTTGATAGGAACAATTCTTTCAGCTAGAACCAAGGATGAAACAACTACAAAAGCAGTAAAAGCATTATTTAAAAAATATAAAAATCCAAAAGACCTTGCAAATGCAAAAGTCAAAGATGTAGAAAAAATAATAAAATCAATTGGATTTTATCATGTAAAATCTAAAAGGATAATAGAAGTCTCAAAAATAATTCATAAAAAATACAAAGATAAAGTTCCAGAAGATCTTGAAACATTAGTTGAATTACCAGGTGTTGGAAGAAAAACTGCTAATTGTGTTTTAGTTTATGCATTTGAAAAACCAGCTATACCAGTGGACATTCATGTTCATAGAATTTCAAATAGATTAGGTTTAGTTGAAACAAAGAATCCAGAAGAAACAGAACAAGAGTTAATGAAAAAAATAGACAAAAAATATTGGATTGATATCAATGATACATTTGTCATGTATGGTCAAAATATTTGTAAACCAATTTCACCAATGTGTGATGTTTGTAAAATTAAAAAAAGTTGTAAATATTATAAAGACGCTAACGCCTCTTAGTCAGATATAAAGTTCCAACTAAAATTCCAACTCCTGCTGCAACAGCAAACGGAAAGAATGCAAACGCATTTTTTCCTGGATCACCAGATAAAATTTCAGCAAGATATATTCCTGAATTAACTGCAGGAGGATCAGTACTTCCTTCCATTCCATGAACTGAGTATGATTCAATCTCAAATTTTCCAATATCCAAATTTGTAACAACAATTCTAGCTCCATTGTTAACAGTTAGGCCTGCTCTATCAGTGTAAGATACAATAGATTTTGCCTGAGGATACCATCCTCTATCTAAATCCCTATGAACAACAACGTATCCCTCATCAGGAGTTTGGACTGCAACCCAAAATTTGTAATCAGGTTGTGAACCCATTCCTACTTCAATGAATTCATTGTTATCCTCTTTATCATATATTCGAAAAACTGCATTTCCGTTTGGATTTGCATAAAGTAAATTATTATCAAGTGTAACTTGCCAACTTAAAGTATGAACATTATCAAGTGGAATTAATGGGGCATTTCGTAAAACTGTATTAAATTTTTCAGCAGAGATTTCCAGATTTTCAATTAATAATGATGGATTTGTTTGTTCCTGAGCAAATGCAGGAGTTATCAAAAATCCCAGAAATAAAATTCCTAAAAAGAAATACTTCATGAGCTAATGTAAATTTGTTTGAATAAATATCTAATCAACAAAAGGCTTTGGATGTTCTAAAATTACTTGTGCTACTTCTGGTCTTAAGATAAATTCAGATGGTGCTTGTCCATTTTGAATCATCTCACGAAGTGCTGTTCCACTTATTTGCTCTTTTACATCATTATCATGAGGACATGCCTTTGGAGTTGTGTACGTTAAACATTTCTTACAATAAAAGAAAGGTGGGAAAAAGACTGGAGAAATTTCTAATTCTGGATAATCATCAAAGATTTTTTGAGCAGCCATTGGATCATAGAATTTACCTACACCAGCATGATCACGTCCTATAATGATATGAGTACAACCATAGTTTTGTCTCATAATTGCATGATGTATTGCTTCTTTTGGACCTGCATATTTCATTTGTGTATGAAGTGTACCAAGTTGACATCTATTTTCAGGATAGTATAATTTTATCATAGTTTCATAACATTTTACAATTACTTCATCTACAAAATCACCAGATTTTTTCTTACCAATTACAGGATTTACAAAAACACCATCACGAGTAGTAATAGATGTTTTTTGTAACATTTCATGTGCCACATGTGGTGGATTTCTTGTTTGAAAAGCACAAATTGTTTTCCAACCTGCTTTTTCAAAAGATTCTCTAGTTTGAATTGGTGTTAATCTGTTATTTCGTATTTCAGTGTCATTTGGTCTTTGAATAAAATCAATTTTTCCACCAACGAGAAAATCTTTCATTGACATTGTATATGCAACACCAGGGTGTGAGGAATCTGTAGTGCCGTAAACTCCCTGGGCTGTTTTCTCCTTATCAAAAGTAAATGTTTCATCTACATGTAATACAGCAACCCCAACATTATCAGGATTTTTTAATAAAACATCTCCAGCTTCTTTCATTTTAGAAGCAGTTTCTTCATCTACATCAAGTACAATTGGAATGGTCCATGCTAAATCATTAGCTAGTCTTCCGCGAGAAACAACACTTTCAAAGTCTTGTTGACCCAAAAATCCTTCTAAAGGACTAAAAATTCCATCAGCAATATTTTCTACATCATTTGCTAAATCTTCAGAAATACTAATTGAAAATAATCCTGTAGAATCCACTTTAGTAATTCTATTAACTAAAACTCCACCATGTGCTTTAATTGAATTATTTTCAGACATATCTGAACCTCTATTTATGGTCTATATGAAGGCCACACTCTTTGTTGCCATCTTGTTCCCACCACCATCTACCTGCACGAATATCTTCACCAGGTTTGATCGCTCTAGTACAAGGTTCACATCCAATACTTGGAAAACCCTTGTCAAGAAGACTATTGTACGGTAAATTATTTTTTTTAATATATTCTTGAATTTGTTCCCAGGTCCAATCAACGATTGGATTAATTTTTAAAATTTCTCCATGTCCATGATCTAATTGGAAAATTTTAACNTCTTCTCGATTTTTTGTTTGATCACGTCTTAATCCAGTAATCCAACCATCTAAAGTATTCAGCATTTTATTCATTGGATGAACTTTACGTATTTCACAACAAAGTTTTCTATTATCTACACTTTCATAGAAAAGATTCAATCCTTTTTCTTTTACCATTTCTTCAACTTCTTTTGTATCAGGAAACAAGACTTCAATTGAAATATTGTATTTTTTTCTAACAATATCCATAATATCATAAGTTTCTTGTGGAAGTCTACCAGTATCAAGAGTAAAAAATCGAAAATTAGGATTAATTTTTAACATTATATCCATGACAACTGCATCTTCAGCACCAAAGCTTGATGCCTTTGCAACTTTAGGGTGCAAATTATCAGATACCCATTGTAAAGCTTCTTCAGTAGTTTTAATTGTTGAATTAAGTTCATCCACTTGTTCTTGCGTAAATTTTGTCACATTTTCATTTAAAATATTTCTTTTATATTGATTACCCAAAAAATTATGCTAAATTATAAACAAGTAGAATTGAAAGGAGAAAAGATGAATGAAATATCATATGTAGTAGTTTTCCCAAGCATATTTTCTAAAAATAAAATTCCTCAATTAATTAAAAATATCAAAAAGATTCTTAAAATTAAAAATCAAAAATATAGTTCTGTAAAACGCGATGGAGATATTATTTTAGTTAATGCAAATGATCCAGTATTTGCATCATCAGCTATCAATTTACTTTTTGGTATAGAAAAAATTACTATTGCAAGACANGTAAAAAATGATTTTCAAAATATTATTTCAGAAATTACATCNATTGGAGGNAATTTATTATTAAAAGGAGAAAAATTTTTAGTTANAGTAGAAGGAATATCAAAAGGATTTCTTGTTAAAGATGTAGAAATAGCTGCNACGTCAAATATTATNGAAAAAAAATCTAATTTGGGTGCTCATCCAGGAACTGAAGAAAAATTTGATAAATTACTTTATACATATTTAACAAAAAACTATGCATACATTTCNATTTTTTCAGATATAGGAAAAGGTGGAATACCATATCAATCACAGGGACAACAAACAATTTGTGCAATTTATGATGAAATTTCTGCAGTATCTTGTTATGAAACCATAAAGCAAGGTTATGATACAAAAATAATAGTTTGTTATAGGCAAAAATCAGAATTAATGAATTTAGCAAAAATGATTAATCAGATAATCCCAAGATTAGTTCAAGAAAAAATTGAAATAGAATTTTATAATTTAAAAATAAATCCAAATGGAAATAAAAATTATTTAATTTACGTAAATTCAATAATAGAAATTCTGTTAAGTTATTCAAACAATAGAATATCTATATCTTTATCACCATTGATTTTTCCTGCAAACATTATTGATAATGCCTTAAATCGTATTTTTAGTAAAAAGAAAATACCAATCATTCCATTAGCAGGCGTAGATAATCAATTGTTTATAGAAGCAAAAGAGATTGGTTTAGAGCGAAATATCAAAAAATTAGAAAAAATGATCAATATTACATCAAATGATGTTCCAAAATTTTCTAAAACAGATGTAGAATTTGCACATAAGACAAAAAAAGAAATTTCTGTGAAATTAGGAGCAAATAATGTTCATGATATTTTAGATTCTCTAAGTGAAGATCATTGAAAATTTAAACAGCATATTTGATAAGAAATTGTGCTCAAAATAGGTGAATTCATCTACCCATGGGGAAGTGGTCATTATTCTAGGATGATGAGATTAAATGATGCTTTATCAGCTCAAATTAAAGACGAGTTAGACGTTCATTTTTCAAGCAAAGATCATGTAATTGAAAAATTATTGAAAAAATTTCCAGAAAAAAAAGAAAAAATCCATGAAATTTTAATGCCCACACCTATTGATGGAAAATTTGGTCCTAGTGTTTCAAAATCATTAATGAATATTCTATTACCAATTTCAAATAATCCATCATTAATTAGACAAATAATTAATTATTTGAGGGAAGAAAGGAAACTGTACAATAAAGAAAAATTTGATTTAGTAATTAACGATGGAGATATGGGATCAAATATTTTAGCGAATAATAGAAATATTCCAAGTTTATTTGTAACAAATCAATTTAGACCAAAATTATATAATTCAAGATCATATCTTTATCCATCATTAATTTTTATTGCAAAACAAATCAATAAAGCGACAAAAATTCTTGTTGCAGATTCACCACCTCCATATACCATGTGTGAATATAATCTAAATTTCATTAAAGAATCTGAACATAAAGTAGTTTATGTTGGTCATTTTACAAATGGTAAAAAAAATGAAATTAAAACTAAAACAGATTTAGAAAAATTAATTGAAAATAATAATTTTGGATATTGGATGAGAACAGGCAATAAATCAACAAATGATGGAACAGGTCTAAGATATGAGAAGGCATTTAATCAAAATGAAATGAGAAATGAAAAAAGAATTATCTCACATGCAAGAAATGAACCAAACATAGATTCAGTTATAGGAAAAGATGGTAAAAAATATTCAATATCAGATGCTTTAGAAAAAAAAATTGATTGGATTCAAATTGATATTGGATTCCTCTCAGAACAAGAAAAAGACACAGTTTTGAATTTATGTGGATATGCAGTGGTCAATGGTTCGCATACTGTTATGGGTGAAATTATGGGAGGAAAATCTAAGCCAATAATTGGAATTCCCATATATGATGAACATACCAATAATATCAAATGGGCTCAAGAAAAAAATCTTGGAGTTTTAGCCATTAAAACCAAGCATGTGATCAGTGCAATTTCAAAAATTAAGGAAAATTATGATGATTTTGAAGATAATTTGAAAGATTTTTCAAAGAATTTCATTCCAAATGGAGCAGAAAATTCAGCAAAAATTGCATCTGAAATTTTAGAAGAAAAGAGATAATAGATAATTTTAAAAAAAATTCTCATCTGGCACGCGGGATTTCGATGGGCGAACGGACCGCAAGGGATGATGAAAAAATCCGCGTGTCAGATAAAAAAAATCGATCAAATTAGTAGTGCGAACGCTTTTATGGAAAAAATTAATCTGAATTTCATTGGTTGTTTGTCCAGAATGTACAGCAAGAGCAAAAAAGAAAATTCTAACTAAATACGAAGAAGAAGTAGCTGAAGAAGATAGAGATAGACAAGAACTTTACAAATTATACGATGAAGTTGACATACCAATGGAAATGGATAAAAATACTAAAAATTTCATTTGTAAAAAATGTGGATTATATGCATCACGAGAACAAATTTCAGATATTAGATACAAATTAAATCAAAAAGAAAGAACACGTGATGATAAAAGTGATGATTATCTTGAATGGTGGAATAAAAGTAAAAAAGATAAGAATCTAGATAGTTAGTGGTATTTAAAATGGCAAAAAAGAAAGACGATATTCCTGAATGGGTTACTGATGAGATTCAAAATGCTAAATTCAAAAAGCCTAAAGAATTAAAAATTTCAGGATACGTATTAGAATTTTATCACGATGATGATAAAATTGATGTTCAATTGTATGATGCCTTAGAAGATGGAAGACAGATAGTCACAATGGATGTGGCAAAAAAGATTAAGATTAAAGAATTAGAGAAAGGAGTTGTTTATGAATTCACTTTTGATCAGCATAAGGCTCCATTAAGTAAAAAAGTTTCAGAATTTTTAGAAAAAGAAAAAGAGATTGAAATGAATGCCATTTATCAATTTGATTTAAAATCAATTAAATTAATTGATGAGGGTGGTTCCAATCAATCCTCAGAAGATGATATTGAATAATTAAATCAGTTTTCTTTAGTAGAATCTAATTGTTTTTTAAAAGATTTTCCTAAAATTGGATTTATAAAATATGGAAATGTATGTTTGATCCATACTGCACCACGAACTACTGATGGCACAATAATTTCAAGCCTGGATGAATTTGCAGCTTTTACAATTGCTTTTGCCACTGTTGCAGAATTTAGAGATGTTGGAGAATATTTTGGCATTTTTTCAAATGAAGGATGTTCAAAAAAATCAGTTTTTACCATTATAGGACTGACAACAGTAATTCCAACTCCACTACCACCTAATTCATGTTTAAGACCTTCAGAAAAACCCAGCATTGCAAATTTTGAAGCACAGTAAGATGCAATTCCAGGTAGTCCAAAACTTGCAGCTACAGATGCAACATTAACAATATGTCCAGATTTTTTCTCAATCATTAGTGGAAGAAAATTTTTGACGCAGTAAATCATACCAAAATAATTTGTTTCCATTTGAGATTCTATATCATTTATTGATAAATCTGAAACAGAACCATAAATAGCAAATCCAGCATTATTTACTAAAATATCAACAGAGTTAAATTTTTGAATTACTATTTTTGACATGGTTTCTACTTGGTCTTTTTTTGAAATATCACATTCACAAACCAATGTGGTCACATTAAATTTTTTTAATTCTTTTTCTAATTGTTCAAGTTTATCCTTTCTTCTTGCAACTAAAATTATAATTGAACCTAATTTTGCAAATTCAATTGCAGTTTGTTTACCAATACCTGATGATGCTCCAGTGATTAAAACTACTTTATTTTTAAAATCCACAAATAAAAAAAATACTTTAATGATAAAGTGGTTTCTATTTATTTTCTGTTTTTGGAATTTTACTCAAGGCTAATTTTACTAATAAAAGCCATGTAATTGCTATTGGAACATAATATGTTGCAATTCTCCATCCAATTACTGCATCCCAACCTAAAATTCCTTCAGTGATAGTAAAATCAAATGGATTCAAATTATTTAGATATGCTATAATTCCAAATTCAGCTAACCCTGAACCACCAATTGTGATAGGTAAATTACCAATTGCGTTTGCACCCATTACTGCCATGATGGAATCAAATGCATTTATGATGAAACCAGTTCCCATTGCAATAATCATAAATGATATTCCATAAAATGACCAAGAAGCAATTGAAACTAAAAACGAAACAGTAAAGATTTTTTTAGATTCGGGTCTTCTGAAATTTTCTCTAATAATGGTACAGGTTTCTTCCATCCAGTCATTTGTTTGATCAATAATTTTTGTTCCTTTTTGTTTTGCCAATTTTTTAACAAGAGATTCTAAAACATTTGGAACTTGAAATGTATGTTTAGAAGATAACATAAACATAACCATCCATAGTGCGGTAATTGAAATACTAGTAGCTAAAATTACTATTCCAACAACATATGCACCATTCAATAATGCAATGATTCCTGCCAGCATTGACAGTATACCTGCTGCAAGTACTTCAGTAACAATATCAACAAGTGCAATCCACGTAGCTTTAGAAAGCTCTATTCCTTTTTTCTTTAAGTAATAAATGACAATAAATTCTGCTCCGATAAACATTGGTGTTGTAAATTTAATGAATTCACTACCCACTCTTACACCAATCAATTTTAGAAATGAATCAGTATTGCCAAGATATTTTCTTGTAATATATGCAAATTTTACTCCCTGTAAAACCAATTTTATCATCATTGCAATTATTGCACCCACAAATGGGAAAATACCAATTGCAAGAATATCTTCTGGTTGAATATCAAATTGAATAGCAATTAGAATAATTGGGATCAGAGTAACAGGTATGGCTACGAGTCTCCAGTTCATTTGATATTTTTTTTATGGAATCAAATATGAAAGTTGATAAAAATGGTAGTGGGTTATCATGCCTAGATTCAGGCACAGAAAATTGCTAATTTAAGTAAAATTTGATTTTAAGATATTTCCAAAATTTAGCTCAAAAATTTCTTGATAATAATCTAGTTTAAAATATAAGCAAAGAAAAGAAATCTACACAGATTGAAAACAATTTTTGTTACTGGTACAGCTGGTTCAGGAAAATCATCACTTGTATCAAAATTATATGAATATTATACAAGAAATGGAGCTTTTGCTGCAACGTTAAATTTAGATCCAGGTGTTGAAAGTATGCCTTACAATTGTGATGTTGATGTTAGAGATTATGTTGATTATGTTTCGATAATGCAAGAATATAATCTTGGACCAAATGGCGGATTGGTGATGGCAAATGATTTGATTGCATCAAAAATTGATGAAATACAAAATGATGTAAATAATATTAATCCAGATTATCTAATTGTTGACACTCCAGGACAAATTGAATTATTTGCATATCGCTCTAGTGGTAGATTTATCATAGATCAAATAACATCTGATGAAAAAGCAAGTATTTTTCTTTTTGATGGTTCAATAATTACTACCCCAGTAAATTTTGTATCAATTGCACTCCTTGCAACATCAATTAGATTACGACTTAATTTGCCAACAATAAATGCAATAACAAAAACAGATGTAATAGATACTAAATTAAAAGATATTTTGCAGTGGTCAACAAATACGAATACATTAGAAAATGCAATATCTAATGATACAGATGGTGAAACATATTCATTGACTACAAGTATTTTACGAGGACTAAATCTTAGTGAATTTGAACAGGGATTAATACCAATTTCAAATTTAACTGGAGATGGGATTGTAAATCTTGAGAGTGCATTAAGCAGAATTCTTAATTTAGGCGAGGAGGTAGAAAATTAATTGGTATCAAAAATTACAGTTAGGGCACCATCGTCTACAGCCAATTTAGGTCCAGGATTTGATACATTTGGATTAGCTATAGATGCTTTTTACGATGAAGTTACATTAACGAAAACAAAAAAAGGAATTACCATAGTTACAGACGACAATATTCCTACCGATCCAGAAAATAATACAGCTGGATTAGTTGTAAAAAATATGAAAAAAAAATTGAAAATTAAAAGTGGTGTTGAAATTCAAATTAAAAAAGGAATCCCTGCAGGATTTGGAATGGGAAGCAGTGCGGGATCTGCTGCTGCAACTGCCGTAGCATTTGATAAATTATTTAAAATTAAATTAAATTCAAATGAATTAGTAGAATTTGCAGGATTTGGTGAAAAAGCTAGTGCTGGAACAATTCATTATGATAACGTTGCAGCATCAGTTTTAGGAGGATTTGTTATTGTTAAAACAAATCCATTAAATGTAATTTCAATAGATTCGCCAACAAATCTAAGAATGTGTGTTGCAGTTCCAAAAATTGATGTTCCAAAAAAGAAAACTAAAGTTTCAAGAGGAGTAATTCCTAAAAATATTAAATTAACAGACGCTATACTAAATTTATCAAATGCATCTGCAATAGTTGCAGGATTTATGAATAAGGATTCAGAATTAATTGGAAATTCAATTAAAGATGTAATTGTTGAACCTGCCAGACAACACATGATTCCAGGATATGAAAAAGTGAAGCAAAATGCGCTAAAAGCAGGTGCATATGGTGTAACAATTAGCGGTGCAGGACCTTCTGTAATTGCATTTTCAAAAAATTCATTTGATTTAAAAAAAATCAGTTCTGCAATGACAAGAGGATTTAAATCAAAAAATATTGATTGTCAAACAATAATCTGTAAACCAAGCAAGGGTGCAATACACCAAAAAAAATAATCAAATGAGGAAATATGAAAAAAGCAGTGATTGTATTTAGCGGCGGGGTAGATTCAGTATGTGTTGCATCATTATTAAAATCAAAATATGAGTTATATGGAATTACATTTTCATATGGTCAAAAAGCAAATATGGAAATTAAGGCAGCTAAATCTTTTGCAAAAAAACTTGGGTTAAAGGAACATAAAATTATCGATATAGATTTTATGAAAAATCTTTATGGAAATTCAAATGTTTTAACCAGTACAAAAAGAAAAATTCCTACAAAGTTTGAATATTCAATTGTTGTTCCAATCAGAAATGCAGTATTTCTTTCAATAGCATCTGCATGGGCATTTACACTAAATGCATCTCTAGTAGTTTATGGTGCACATACAGGTGACACAAATTATCCAGATTGTCGTCCAAAATTTGCAAAAAAATTAGAAAATGCATTTAATGAGGGAGAAATTGATGGAATTAATTCAAAATTACGAAAAAATATTGAAATTTGGTCACCGTATCGAAAGGGATTATCAAAAAGTGATTTGTTAAAATCAGGTTTGAAGAATTTGGGTGATTCAATTTTTAAAACTTGGAGTTGTTATGCAAATAAGAAATCTCATTGTGGAATTTGTGAATCTTGTAATAATAGAAAAATTGCATTTACTAAAGCTGGAATTACAGATAAAACAAAGTATCTTAAATAAATTATTTATCTAAGAATTTTCTTTTTTAGAATTATACTTCTAATTAGCACATACCAAACTACAAAGAATGATGCAAAAATTCCAGTTATCATATAGTTATGTTGTTCAGTAGTTAATCCTTCAAATGTATTAGTAATTTGAACTGCCGATAGAAAAGCAATAACAATAAGAACAACACATTCAGCTGCATACCAAATCCATCTTGGAAATGACTCTTTTGGAATGTGAACATATGGATTTGCTTTTCCCATATTGATGGTGAAAAATATTGATTATTTAATATTTGAGATTCTTAAAATGATGAATCTGATGAGCGTTTTCTAATTAGTGCCAAAACACTCTCTTTTTCTTCTTTATTTTCATAAATTCCTCTAAATGCTGATGAAGAAAGGGTTGCATCGTTTCTAACACCACGCATCTTCATACAAAGATGCTCAGCATCAGCAAAAACTGCAACACCTTTTACTCCCTGGGAATATAATTCATCGGCAATATTTTTGGTTACACGTTCTTGAATTTGTAATCTTTTTGAGTATTTTTCAACTAATCTAACTAATTTTGAAATCCCAAAGACTCTACCGTTTGGAGAGTAAGCAATGTGGATTTTACCATAAAATGGTAGCATGTGGTGTTCACACATTGAATAAAATTGAATATCACGAGCAATAACTACATCAGAATCTTCTGAAAATTGGACAGATAATTCTGAATCAGAGTCATAACCAGCAAAAATTTCTTTATACATATTTGCAATTCGTTTAGGAGTTTCTCTTAATCCCTCACGTGTTGGATCTTCACCAACTTCAATGATTAATTCTCTTACAAGTTTTTTTACACGTTCTTCATCCATTTGTAATTTTACCCATTTTTTCTAGTATTTGAACCTAATCTGATTTTTAGGCAGGTGCTAAGATTATGGTGCTCCAATGAATTTATGCAATTGAGGAACCACCTTGACATCAATATAATATGGAAATACTATATCATACAAATTAAGCAATAAATCCAAAGAAGGTTCAGAAACTCCATAAGTTGGTTGAATTACAAATCCATCAATGTTATCCTTTGAAATAATTTCAAAAATATTTGTAATTAATTTTTTGAATTCAGTTGGTTGAGTTTTTGAACTAACGACAATTTTGATAAAAGTTGTTTTTTTAGAATTTACAGAAGATTCAAGACATTTCATTGTATGACTAATTAATTTGTCATAATGCTCAGAATCTACAAAATCAGAATCTTGTGTTTTGAATTCAATTTTTACAATATCAATAAAAGGTAAAACATGGTTAAAACGATCAACATCAAAACATGATGATTCTAAATATGTAGGAATTTTTTTCATTTGAATATGTTTTGCTAATTGAGCAACAGCTTGATGTTGAATTAGAGGATCACCTCCAGTGAAATTTACTTTATAAGTTTGATTTTGTAAATTAGAATCAATTAATTGAATTGCATCATCAATTGAATATTCCTCACCAGAATCAAGCGGTAACGATTCTTTAGTATCACAATAAAAACATGTGAAGGGACATCCAGCAAGTCTCACAAAAAGAGTTTTTGTTCCATAAAGAATACCTTCTCCCTCAACTGATGTAAATATTTCAAATAGTCTTACTTTCAAGTAATAATACTAATTTTTTTCATTATTTATTTAATGAGTTCAATCTATACAATTTTCGGTTCTTTTGTATAAAATAATCCAGAAATAAAGAATACTACACCCAAAATCCCAATTGTACTACCAATTAACTCAACTTGACTTTGTAATTCTCCACCCATTGGAGACCATAACCAAGCCATTAAAGCACCAATTACAATCATTGGAATACCTACTCCTACAATTATTGATTTTGAGACCATGTTGGAACTCTTTACAAAATGTATATGAAGCTTATGTTATCTTTACAGAAATTCCAATATCTTTTAGAACAACTTTTAATTCAGAATACACTTTTTTTGCATCATTAATTTGATTATTTGATAGTAATTCTCGAATTTCAAGAATTAATTCATTTGCCTTATCAATTGCAATTTGATCCCTATCCAGATCCTTTGCTTCCATTAATTTTTGATCAATTTGAGCAAGGAATTTCTCAAAAAAGTTTTTGATAGAATTAGATTGCTTTTCAGCTATAGAATTACGTATTTCCTTTTTAATAGAATTCATCAAATTATTTAATTCATTGATATTGTCATACGGATTTTCATTAGAATTGATTTGGTAACGTATTTCTTTAATTAATGAATAAGCTTTAGTAAATTGATCTTTATTTTGATCAATTTTATTATGTTTTTGAGAAATTGATTCTAAAGTTTTTACATATTTTTCTATTCTATCTATTTTAGATTGTAAGTTTTGAGTAGAATTTTCTGAAATCGTTACTACAACTTTTTCTGAGGATTGTGACATAATTCTAGAAATTTGCATAAATGAATTCATTGCTAAAAGAAAGTCTTGTTTAGCTTTTTCAATATCATTATTTGACAATGATTGATCTAATGATTTAACTGCTCTATGTCCTTTATCATATAAAATATTGATATTATTTGGTATTTGATTTTCATATTTTTTATCTAATTGATTTACAATTTGTTTTTCTGCTTGTACAGCAATACGTAAAAGAATACTTGGATCATTTTGTCCATATGCATGATTAACTAATGATGGAGACATTGTACCAAAAATCAAAACAATTATTGCAAATAATGCTAATTTTTTCAATTATCTTCCTCCATATTCTTGCGTAATTTTACCAAATTTTGTAAATCTTTCTTTTCTATTTCAATTACACCCTCACGTTCTAATCGCTTAACTGCACGCCACATTGTGGTTCTAGGCTGTAAGAATTTTTTTCGTAATTCACTTTCAAGTGCTTCACCATTATTATCGAAAATAAATTTCACTAATTCTTTGTCATCCTCTCTTAAATCAGGTTTTAATTTAAAAATTTTTTCAAGATCTAAAATATTATTTTTTTGAATGGTTACAACTTCATCAATTGTTTTAACATTTTTTTGTTTATTTTTAGCAACTATAATAACAGAAACTAATGCAATTACAATAATTCCACTAATTATTCCAACAATAATTATGTTTGATGAAGTATCTTCTTCATTTACTATTTCTTCAGTAGTGTTTGAAATTGTACTTGTGCTAAAAAAATAATCTATTTCAGTTGAACCTGAAGATAATGTTAATTGATTTTGTTCATTTATTATTTCCATATTCAATGGTAAATTTGTCATACCAACTATAGCAGAATTTTTTGGTAGTAATAATGTAAAGTCAGAAGGAGAATCTAAAGAGAATGTCCATAATCTACCTTGTTTAGAAACTAAATCATGAATATCATATTCAATAGTTATTACAGATGAACCAAAAGTTTGGATTAAAGCTGTATCACCTATAACATCAACGTCTAAGAGAAATCCACTATCTCCTATTACAACTAAATTATCAATAGTGTTTCCAAAAGATTTACTTCATAATCAGTTAGAAATGGATCAACGTCAATTTCTGTTGAAACATGAGTAGAGCCATCCGGATAAATAATTAGATCAAGATCTCTAGGAGAACTAAAGGAAGATTGGATTGGCAATAAAGCAGCTACAATTATCATACTAGCTACCAAAAGGGGTACTTTGACCATTGTATCAAAGATACTGTCATTCCTTACAAAAAGTATTCCCTCGTCTCCTAGAGATTTTTTCGATTGGATTGGTTCGATTAATAGGCTCAATGGAGATCAATACCTTAGATTCATGCTTTCTACTAGATTTTGGAATCTTTTGAATTCCTGGAAAAAGCCTAGACCTTTTTCAGTTATTTGAAAGACTCTATTTCTATCATTTTTGACTGATTCTACTAAGCCAGCTTCTACCAATTTCTCACATTTGTCTAATACTGCATAGTGAGATAGGTTGGCTTTTCGAGAGATTGCAGATACAATGATTCCATCGCGACCGCCATTAGCAGTAACGTCTAAGATATCACCCATTATGCCCATTTCGGACCTATACTGTTGTTTTGACATGCATTAGTATAGAATGGTGTTGTTAATGAGGAACATTTTGAAACTTTATAGCGGAACGCAAAGCGGAACGCCCGTTTCACTGAAAAAAATCCCCTAATTTTGCTAAAAATGAGAATTTTCTCAAAATTTGTATCAAAATGAGGCTAAAAAATTGGATCAAAATTCATTCACAAGGTCAGCTTTGAGATTCATAATAACTTTTTATTCCCAATTTCAATAGAAAATCATAAAATGTTTGATAAGTTCAAAGAAGAGAAAGGAGGAGAAATGATGGAAGAAAGGATTGAAGAGAATACTAACGTAGAAGAATCAGTAGAATCATCAGTAAATAGCGAATCAACTATAGGTATTGGAGAATTAATGGGAAAACGCGCAAAATTAGAAGAAGCAATTGATTATGTGGGTTTAATGATAAAAAATCTTAAAGATAAAAGAACAATGCTTGAAAAAGATATAGAAGAAGAATCAGTAGATATCAAAAATCTTAAAGAAAAATTACAAAAAGTTAGTGAATACATTGATGAAGAAAATAGAGGAATTCAGCAACTAGCAGATAAAAGAATGAAGGTAGAAAATGAAGCAGATGAAGTAGCTACAATAATCAATAATTTGAGAGATAAGCTTTCAGGTATTGACACTATAGTAGGAGATGAAGGAAATAGAGTTAAACAAATTAAAGAAAGCAGAGATTCTGTAGAAAATTAGAAAAATTTAGAGCTTGTTTGTTCTTTACTAGCAGATGGAACAGATGGGAACATTTCACCAGTTGAACTTTCAGCAACAGCAGAAGCCTCTTGTAAAATTTTCTCAGATTCTGCATTAGTTGTTTCATCGATACCAAATGCTGCATCACCTGCGAAACTTTCAGTCATAAATCCTCCAAGCATTTCTGCCATTTGACCAATTTCTTGTTCTGCACCAGGCATTACTTTTCCAAGTGATGATTTTAGATTCTTCATTAATCCCATTGTAGGTATCATAGCAACTACTGTATCACCAAGATCATTACATGTAGATAATCTTAATTCAATTTGCTCTAAAGCAATTCTAGCACTGCTTAAAATTTTTGTAACTTTACGAACCTCAGCTAATTCATTTCCTAAAACTTTACTAGTTTGTACATCATGATTTTGTGTTGCAGTAACGATTCTTTGAAATAATTTAGCATCACGTTCTTTTAGACTGGATAACATAGAATCTAATTTTTTGATTTGTGATTGTAATTTTTTAATACCATCTTGAACTCGTGGTTTTAATGGACCTTTAGGCTTGATTGTATCATTGATTTTATCAGCTATGCCTGTTTTTGGTTGTTTGGACCACTTATCATTAAGACCAGTCATAAATTAGATTCTGGAGTTATTACTTAATTTCAAGTGTAAAATTAGCTTAACAGGACGTGAAATTTAGTTAGCTGAATAAAAAATATTTTTTATAATAGAATTTGTGATTTGTGTTATGAATAAAAAAATAGTGATTCTGGTGATTATTCCTATACTGGGATTTGTTGTATTTGATTGGATTACAGGGTTATCAGATGAGAATGAGAAAATCAATGACGATATATTTCACATAACTTTAGCAGACCCTGAACTTTATACTAATGGAGTTTATACTGATGAATTTTTGATTGATCCAGGAACATATTTTTTCAGATTTGTTCCAAATGGTAGCAGTCCTGAAATTTTATCAATAAAATTAAATGGTCAAAATTATACATTTGAAGAAAATTTTGAACTAGTAGGCATTCCACATGAATCTGAAACTGCAAAATATTTCACATGGGAATATAATGGAAATGAAAAAATTATAATTGATTCATCACAAGAAATTTCAATTACTATTAATCCAAATGGGAACGTGAAGGGTTCAGTATCAGTGGATTTGATAAAGTAAAAGGCGTAAACCCCATAACTGCAGAACAATAAGAGATTTCCTCTTGTGGTCAAGCGTCAAACGCCTGAGTGCCTTTTTCGTTCTGCGGGGCTACGCAAATTAGTCGATAGAAATAACAACTTTCGACATTAAGTATTATAGAAAAAATCAATATTTAAGATTTTTTAATAATAATTACTGAAAATAGTGAATATTATTAAATTATTTTAATGATTTTTCATCAAATTGATCTATAAATTACGAAATTGAATTTTAAAACTGATGAAATTAACAGGTAAAATTGCTTTAGTCACTGGCGGAAGTAGAGGAATTGGATTTGCCATTGCAAAAATTCTATCAGAAAATGGGGCATTAGTAGTAATTACATCAAAAGACTCTGAAAGAATAAGAAAAGCTGAAGCACAAATTACAAATTCATTTGGAATAACATGTGATATTAAAAAAAAGAGTGAAGTTCAAAATGTATTAAATAAAACAATTGAAAAATTTGGTAAGCTGGATATTTTAGTAAATAACGCAGGAATATTTCCAAAAATAAAACAATTACATGAAATTGATGAGGAAGAATGGAATGAAGTATTAGACGTTAATTTAACTGGACAGTTTAGATTTACTAAAGAGGCAATACCATATTTACAAAAAACATCTGGTTGTATATTAACATCTCATCTGATGCAGGATTAAAAGCATATCAAGGGTTTAATGCAGATGCATATTCAGCTTCAAAAGCTGCTTTAATTGTACTCACAAAATGTTGGGCATTAGAATATGCTAAAGACAAAATTAGAGTTAATTGTATTTGCCCAGGAGTAGTTGACACAGATATGACAAAACCATTTTTAAAAAATCAAAGGGATATAGAATTTATGAATAATGAACATCCATTAGGAAGAATTGGTCAACCTGAAGAAATTGGAAAAGCTGCATTGTATTTTACATCAGATGATGCATCATGGGTTACTGGAGCAATACTAACAGTTGATGGAGGAGAATCAATTAAATAAATTCACATGAATTTAATACAACCCAAAATTACGAAATGATATGGAAAGTAAGAAAAAATTTAGAGCTAAACTAATAATTCTCTTAGGAGCAATTTGGATAGTAATTACATTACCACTACCATGGATAATTAACAATCCTGCAGTTTCTGACGCTCAATTTAATACAGTTTTAGGAATAATTGGAGTGATGTCAATTCCATTTATCATGCTAGGAATTGCATGGTCTTTGAAACCAGAATTAACAACATAAGGAAAAACCATAATTGAGTAATATTCCAATTTCAAATAAAATTCCAGAGTTAGATCTTGCAATTAAGGCTGCACAAGAAGCAGGAAATAAAATTTTGAAAATTTACGAAAAAGGTTTCAAAACGTTCACTAAATCTGATAATTCCCCAGTAACAGATGCAGATTTACAAAGTAATAAAATAATTAAAGAAATTCTCTCAGTCACAAAACATTCAATTCTTTCTGAAGAAGATGTTGATGATAAAACTAGATTGTCAAATGATATAATTTGGATAATTGATCCGCTTGATGGAACTTCTGATTTTATTGATAAGACTGGAGAATTTACAGTAATGATTGCATTAGTACAAAATCAAAAACCAATTTTAGGTGTAATTGCATGGCCAACTGAAAAAACCTTATTTGTTGCACAAAAAAATGCTGGTGCTTTTAGATATTCAGAGAATAAGTGGGAGAAAATATCAGTTACTAAAATTTCTGAACTTCCTAAATGTAGAACAATAGGTTCTAGACATCATTTATCAGATAAAGAAAAAGATTTCATTGAAAAAATAGGAATTAAAGATTTCACAAGTATAGGAAGTTCATTAAAAGTTGGTAAAATTAGTTCAGGTCAAGCTGAAGTATACATTACTACAACAAATAAAATGAAAGAATGGGATACAGCTGCATCTCATTGTATTATTTCAGAAGCTGGTGGAAAAATGACAGATATGTTAGGAAACGAATTAACATACAATAACAAAAATGTGTATCACCAAAATGGCATCTTAGTAACCAATGGATTAATTCATGAAAAAATTTTAACAGAATTTAAAAAATTAGAGTAGGTTTCTTTCATTAAGAAAGTCCTTTACTTTATTTGCACTATCTGCAAGAGGTTCATGTTCGGTATCAATAACTAAATCTGCTTTTTCTGGAGCCTCATAAGGATCATCTATTCCTGTAAATCCTTTAATCTCTCCTTTTCGAGCCTTGGCATACATGCCTTTGACATCTCTTTCTTCACATTTTGCTAATGAACACTTTACATACACTTCTGCAAATTGATCACCTGCAGAAATAATTTCTCTAGCATTTTCTCTATTTTCAACATATGGTGAAACTAGAGATACTACACTTGGAACACCATGATTTAGCAAAAGCTTAGCTAAATGAGCAACTTTTTTGTTATGTTCATCACGTCCTGCTTTTGAGAAATCTTTTGGTGAGAACCATTCTCTTAGTTCATCACCATCAAGCATTGCCAAATTTGGAATATCTTTCTGCAAATCTTTTACAATTGTGGTCTTGCCTGAACAAGGAAGACCAGTCATCCAAAGAATGAAAGGTTTCATATTCAAAAATGTTGAAATTACTAATAAAGAGCTTACGTTAATTTTGAACCCAATTTTGTTTTTCTAAATAATCAATCTCTTTGATCATATCTTCCATTTTTTTTGAAACTGTCATTACAGATTTGAATTGTTCATACATTTCAAACTCCTCCTCTTTAGATATTATTTCAGCTTCGGCTTTATCAAAGAAATTTTCTTCCTTTTTCATGTGATCCATTAGATAAGTAGAGTATGTTTTCAAAAATCTTGCAACAGGTTCCCGTGCATCTTCACCATTTTTCCATCGTTTTACATGCTTTTTTATTTGAATTGCAATTCTTCTTGAAAACTCATGTTCAATTAACAATGCTCGAATTTCTTGTTTTAAATGATCATAACTTGCAACGCATGGAAAATATGANTCCTCTTCTCGAGAATAATGAATTGAATCAAAGAATTCNTCAATNATAATTGTNATTTTTTCTAAATCTGAAATTGGAATATTTTTGCCTGCATAAAGTTCTGTATANCATTTTATGATTATTTTATCTAAACGCCTAATTTGTTTATGATCTTCACGTAATGAATCAGTNGCACTCAATAACAAAAATTATTCTTGTATTGGATTTAATGTTTTACAAACTATCAAAACACTCATGAAAAATTCAGTTTACTTTTTAACCATATATTATTTCAATCAATTAGTAATGGATACAATTACTTTAACAATATTAAATTTGATAACATCACAAATTGAAGGTTTTTCATTTTCAGAAATTAATTCATCAGTTATTTTGAATAAACTAACAGAAATACAAACATCAATTTCTTCATTATCAATACAGGATGAGCCAATTGCTACTGCACCAATAATATTACTTGCAGCAGGTGTTGTAATATTTCTTGGAGTTGCAGGAGAAGCATTTTTTAAAAAAACAGGTATTCCAGATGTAGCATTTTTAATGATTCTAGGTGTAATTATAGGACCAGTATTTGGAATTATTCAAGCTGAAGCTGTTATTCAAGTCGTCCCATATTTTGCAGCACTTGCATTGATAATTATCATGTTTGATGGTGGATTAAATTTAGATATCAAACATGTAATAAAAACTGCGCATTATTCAGTTACTTTAGCTATTGTGGGTTTTATCCTATCTGTAATAATAATTTCAGTTGCAACACATTACGTTCTAGAATGGACTTGGCTAGAAAGTATTTTGCTAGCTTCAATTGTTGGAGGTAGTAGTTCAGCAATTGTTTTTGGTTTAGTTAGAAATATCAGAATATCAGAAGAAACAAAATCAATTTTGAGCTTTGAGTCAGCAGTAACAGATATTCTTGCCACAATTATTGCATTCATTTTATTTGAAGCTGTTCTTGCTGGTCATTTTGATTTACAAACATTACAAGAAACAATTGGCAGAGCAGTTGTTGTTGGTTTAGTTTTAGGATTTGGTGTAGGAATACCTTGGATGTATATTTCAACAAAATTTGGAAATGCACAACACGCGTATATGTTGACATTATCAATATTATTTGTACTATTTTTCTTAGCAAATTCATTTGGAGAATCAGGAGCACTAACAGCCTTAGTATTTGGTTTAATGATTGGTAACAAAAGACATCTTTCCAGAATTCTTAGATTCAAGGTTCCTAGAATCGAGATGGATGATCCAACCCATAATCAACTGACATTTTTGGTAAGATCATTTTTCTTTGTATTTGTTGGGTTGATGGCAACATTTGGACAAATTGAATACATGATATTTGGAATTGTGATAACAATTGCAGTATTTGTTGGCAGAGCAGGTGTTGTAAAAGCTGTTTTAACAAAAAGATTTTCTAGATTAGATAAATCAGTAACAAATTCAATGATTCCAAGGGGGTTAGCTGCTGCAGTACTTGCAACTTATCCAATAACTATGGGATTACCAAATGCAGAAGCATACCCACAAATGATATTTTTCATAATTTTATCCTCTGTAATAATTACAACAATAGGGTTAGGAAAATCAAAAAAAATTCCACCACCAGATTCAATTCGAGGAGGATTTGTAAAACCATCAGATGATTCATCAGATAATGAAATTGTTACTGAAGAAGTAGATGAGTATCATGGAAAATTTGATGGCGGATTTATAAAACCATCAGATGATTCTAAAAAGTAGTAAATTTTTCATTAATTTTGTTAAGATATTTGTTATTGTAATCGTTAAACATTTCAATTTTACTTTGATTCAAAGCCATAGCTCCAGGTCTAGTATTCACATGTTTTTGTGAAATTTTTTGCTGTTGTAATATATTTTCCAAATTTTGTTTTGAAATTGATTCTAAATTTTTAATTAATATTTGAAATTCATTTTCAAATCTAATCTTTATTTCAGAAATAGANGGTTCTGAACCAATAATTTCTTGAGTCATGATATTTCCAAATACTTTTTTGGTTANTTCTAACAATATNCTAATACAAAATTAGTGATATAAATTCAATTTGATATTTATCAATATTACCATTNCCGGTTAAGCTGGTTCACCTAGAAAATGTACAGTATCATTATTTACAACAACTGTTCGATCTTTTGGAATATGGTATAATTTTTTTGAGCCATTTTGAGATTGTACAATTAGTTTTGAAAATGGATCTTTTAGAGATTTGTACAAAATCCCTTTATCACTAACAGATTGAGACCAATGAACTCCATTTACAAATGAAATTGTTTGGAATTTAACTACCTGATATGAGTAAACCATCTTCAATTAATTATTAATTATTGCACTCATTAAGGATTTTCCTCCAATTAAGGCTGCAATAGATAATCCAACATTTGTAAAAATATTAACAATAAATGAAATGTATTGGTTACTTTCAAGTAGATTACTAGAATCAAGTGCAAATGCAGACATTGTAGTCAATGAACCACAAAAACCAACAGCAGCAAATAACGAATATTTTGAATCAAGATGCCATTGTTGTGAAACTACTACAAATATTCCAAGAATAAATGCTCCAGCAATATTGACTATCAAAACGTTAACAGGTAATGTATTGAAAATTAATGGTGATTCAGTAAGTTTGTATCTTAGAAATGCACCTAGAACAGAACCCATTCCAAGAAAAATAAATTCCAAACCTTTCATTGATTTAAAATTAGTTTTAGGGGTTATTAGTGGTATTATCAAAAAAATATGCTGACATTTTTATAGCTTTGAGAATTCAAAAACGTAATGTCAATTAAAATAAGATGTAGTGATTATGGTTATGAATGTGATCTAGCTTTAGATGAAGAATTAACTATGGGCTTGATTGAAAAATTAAGAGATCATTTTGAAGAAGAACATGGGCTTGATTATACTATAGAAGCAGTTACACAAATGATTACAAATCGTGGACATTCTTTAGAATCTATTAAAAAATAAAAATTTTAAAAATTATTAGGAAAGAAATTCTTGGTGTAGATTTTACTAAAATAAGGAAAAATTAATTATTGATAAAAATCAGGTTCTTGATCCTTTTTCTGTTTTGGAAGATCTTCCATTACAGCTTGCAAAACCTCATTATGATTATACGTCAAATGTCGAAGAAATTTAGCAGATTGATCTATTCTTATTTTTTCGTCAGCAAAAATCATTTCAGGACTGCTTAATTCAGTCATCATTTCTTTGCATTCTTTACAAGGTTCAAAATCTAGTAAAAGTTTCATATTTTAACACATTATCCTCAGTATTTAGACTATTTTATCGCTTGAGGTATAGGTGCTTCCTTTTTTTGAGGTCTTATCTTATCAGCAGCATCAACCAAATCTTGTTGTGTAATTTTAATTTCCTTAATATTTTGAGATTTACCAGCAACATATCTTTTCAATGCAACTAAAGCCGCTCTATTGGTAATTGCAGCTATTTCTGCACCACTAAATCCATCCGTCATTTCTACTAATTTTTTAATATTCACATTATTTTCAAGTGGTTTCTTTTTAGTATGAATTTCAAAAATATGCGTTCTTCCTTTAGAGTCAGGATTTCCTACTTCAATAATTCTGTCAAATCTTCCAGGTCGTAAAAGTGCTTCATCAACAATATCCAATCGATTTGTTGCTCCAATAATTAACACATTATGTAATTCTTCTAATCCATCTATTTCAGTAAGAATTTGTGAAACAATATTTTCTGTTACATGTGAATCAGAACTTCCACTACCTCTTCTTGGTACAAGTGCATCAACTTCATCTAAAAATATTATACATGGTGCTGCTTGTCTTGCTTTTCTAAAAATTTCCCTAACACCTTTCTCAGACTCGCCTACCCATTTTGATAATAATTCGGGTCCTTTGATACTAATGAAATTAGATTCAGTCATTTTTGCAAGTGCTTTTGCAATCAAAGTTTTACCAGTTCCTGGTGGACCATGTAATAAAACACCTTTTGGTGCTTCTACATCAACATAGTCATATGCTTCCTTATGTTTAACAGGCCATTCAACAGCTTCACGCAATTCATCCTTTAACTCATCAAGACCTCCAACATCATCCCAATTTACATCAGGAATTTGAACCTGAACTTCTCTTAGTGCACTAGGTCTAACTTCCTTTAGTGCTTCTCGAAAATCATCATTACTAATTTCAATTTTTTGAAGAATTTCTGAAGAAATTTTCTCTTCTTCAAGATCAATCTCAGGAAGAATCCTGCGTAATGATCTCATTGCTGCTTCCTTTGACAAAATTTCTAAATCAGCCCCAACAAATCCATGAGTGGTTTTTGCGATTTGTTTCAAATTGACTTTTTCATTAATTGGCATTCCACGTGTATGAATTGAAAGAATATCCAGTCTACCATCATTATCAGGAATTCCAATTTCAATTTCTCTATCAAATCTTCCTGGTCGTCTTAATGCTGGATCAATAGAATCAGGTCTGTTAGTAGCTGCTATCACTACAACTTTACCCCTAGATTTCATACCATCCATTAACGTCAGTAATTGAGATACTATTCTTTTCTCTAATTCTCCTGAAACTTCATCTCTTTTTGGAGCAATTGAGTCTATTTCATCAATGAAAATGATACTAGGAGAATTTTCTTCGGCTTGTGTAAAGATTTCTCTAATTTTTTCTTCACTTTCTCCATAATGTTTGCCCATAATTTCAGGTCCACTTAGAGAAATAAAATGAGCATTTGTTTCTCCAGCCACTGCTTTTGCAATCAAAGTTTTACCAGTTCCTGGTGGACCATAAAGTAAAACTCCTTTTGGTGCTTCTACGCCTATTTTATCAAATAATTCAGGATGACGCATTGGTAATTCTACCATTTCACGAATTTTTTGAACTTCATTTTTTAGACCTCCCAATTCATCATAAGTGATTCTTGGTACAGAAGAATCAACAGATTTAGTTAATGAACCAAGTTTGAATAAAGTATTTTCAGTAACAATTACAGGTTTTGATGGTTTTGTATTTGTTATAACAAATTGAATTTTACTTCCCATTTGTGTATTAAGAGATATTGTATCCCCATTAGAAAATACGTGATTAAGATAATTGTATATCATATATTCTTGTAATCCATCTGTTGCAATTTTTTCTGTTGGAGATAAGGTAATTTGTTCTGCATTAACAGCTTCAACAGATTTAATAGATATTTTGTCATCTAATCCTGCACCAATATTTTGTCTAGTAATACCATCAATTTTGATTAAACTTGCACCATATTCTTCTGGTGATGCTGGCCAAAGTTTAACATATGTTTTTTTATTGTAAGTTAATTCCAATATTTGACCAATATTCCAATTTTGTTCTTCAATTATTTTTGGATCAATAATTGCTCGACCTTTACCAACATGTTGTTGTGGAATTTCATTTATTTTTAAAATTATTTTATTCATCATAAAGCCTCAAAAAATAGGAAGGGGGGTTATTCAACCTCCACTTTTTTACCAGTTTGTTTTTCTACAACTAGTTTGAAAACCAATTGCAAGATTCCATTTTTGTAAGTAGCTTTTGCAGAATTTTCATCAACTTTATGTTGAAGTGGAACTTTACAGTGATATTTTTTATCACCACGTTCTGCAGTTATATTTACAACATTTTTGTCAACTAAAATTTTGACATCAGTTTTTTCAACTCCTGGCATTTCAGCTATGAGTTTTACTACTTTCTCTTTTTCATCTACAATTGTATCAACAATTGCTTCTCTGGCATTAGAAACAGGGAGACGATCTGGTTTTGCGTTTCCAAATTCTTGCACAGAAGGTTTTCCATCTGGACCAATGGTCATTGTATAACCATAAAAAATCGGGCCAGAATTGGAATTACCGTTGAATTCTTCAATCATGCCATTTGCATCAAAAAATGATTCAGACATTTTTTTGAAGATTCTATCAATTTCGGTATCAAAGAAACTTGTCATATTTATCTACATAATGTAATATGTATTACATTATATAAATATATTGAATTAATATTGATATTATTACATAATCCTATTATAACTGACATAATATAATAAATTTTATGAGATCAGTGATGTCTGTTCCAGAAGTTGTTAGAGAAGTCATTACCAGAAATAGATCAATTTATGATTGTATGAAAATGGATTTGATAAATTATACTGCATTAGCAGTTAAGATTCAACCAGAAATAGAAAAAATTTTAGGAAATTCTGTTAATCTGAACACAGTTGTTGTTGCAATCAAAAGATATGCAGATTCATTTGAAACTAAAGAAGAAATGAAAGAAGAATCAGTTTTGAAAAATGCAAGATTAGCTTTAACTGATGGAATAATGGATGTCAGATTTTCTGTAAAGGATTCAAATGAAATGGATCCTATGTCAATTTTAGATAAATTCTCTAAAGTAACAAATGATTATGAATTTTTTAGATTATCTGATTCATTTAGATTTCTTACTGAAGATATGGATGATATTAGAGAAATTTTCAATAGTGTTTCAGAAAGAGAAGATATGTTTAGCACTGGATTGGCAAAAATAAGAATTTCAATTCCAAGTTCCCAGAATCAGTCTGATGTAGTATCTTATGTTGCAGAGGTATTACATGCAAATGGTGTAGAATTAGTTAATGCATTTTTCAGTCAAGATAACATTACAATAATTCTAAATGAAAGAGATTCATCAAGAGCATATGATATTTTACATTCAGATATTATGAGAAAATAACATACTAGTGCCATTACTTTAATTTCAATTAACATCCTTTAATTATTCAGCATACAAAAGTCAGTAATTGGTAAAAAATAAGAAGAAAATTGTTATTTTAGGAAGTGGATTTGCAGCAGTAGAATGTGCAAAAAAATTAGAAAAAGAATTTGGTAATGATCCTGAAATGGAGTTAGTAATGATAGGAGAAGATAATTTTCTATTATTCACTCCAATGTTACCTCAAGTAGCCTCAGGAATGATTGAAACTAGGCATATAGTTTTTCCAATTCGAACAATATGTAAAAAAACAAAATTCTATGAAGGACGAATAAAGAATATTGATCCACATGGAAAATTAGTGACATTATGGGGAACTAGGGATAAAAGAAGTATTTCAATTCATTATGATTTTTTAGTAGTAGCACTTGGTAGTGAAACTAATTTTTTTGGCATGGCTGATGTTGAAAAAAATGCATACACAATGAAAACACTGAACGATGCTGTGATGTTACGAAATAGAGTTATCGATATGCTTGAGCAAGCAGAAAATGAGACTGATCCAATCTTAAGAAAAGGTATGTTAAATTTTGTAGTAGTTGGTGGAGGTTATGCAGGAATTGAAACTGCTGGAGAATTATTAGATTTGCTTTTTGATGCAACAAAACATTATCCGACAATAAAGAAAGATGATGTTAAAGTGATTGTATTAGAAGCAATGGGAGAAATTTTAGGTGGTGCAAATAAAAAATTAGCAAATTTTGCAAAAGAACAATTAACAAAAAGAGGAATGGATATTCAATTAAAAAAAGCAGTAACTAGTTTTGATGGAAATGAAGTAATGATAAAATCGTTAGATGAAACACCAAAAGACTCCATAGACCAATCTGAAGTTAGTTCTATAATTACAAAAACACTAATTTGGACTGCAGGAATTACTTCAGTTAGTACAATTAAAAGATCAATGTTTAAAACAGATAAAGGAAAAATTGTAGTCAATAAATTTTTGGAGCTTAAAGAATTTCCAGGAGTTTTTGCAATTGGGGATTGTGCATTATTTGTGGACCCAACTACTAACAGACCATTACCACCAACTGCACAAATTGCAGAAGCCCAAGCAAAATTAGCTGCTAAAAATTTAATTGCTATAGTTAAAAATTCTGAAAAAGAAAAATTTGTTTATGAATCTAAAGGTCAGTTAGCAATAATTGGTAAAAGAACGGGTATTGCAACAATTCTTGGGATGAATATATCAGGATTTTTGGCATGGTTGATTTGGAGAAATGTGTATTTGTCAAAGGTACCAACATTTGACAAAAAAACACGCGTATTTTTGGATTGGATGATAGATTTGTTTTTTGATAGAGATGTCTCAAGACTGAATTATATCAAACGAGAAACTGAAAAAGAATACAAAGAACTTGATGAAGTAGACGATGTTTGGTAAGAATTAATTTCTTTTCTTAATTCCAAAAATAATAATTGCTGGAATTCCCAGATACATACCAATATTCAATGTAATCACTGATAATCCTAATCCTAATACTTCAGATTCTGATTC
>JGI20151J14362_10000362_pt1 | contig 33721 bp, 29 predicted proteins | sample COG_01_FD_14362 | JGI IMG/M metagenome (IMG submission 14362)
GGTGCTTCTAACTGAAAAACTTCATCTCTAAACGCCACTAGACTGTCAGGATTGCCCTCATCAAGTGCTTTCACGAAAACCAAACTGGCAGGTTGATCATTCCTCCATCTAAAACTCCTTCTTCCAGAGGGTACTGCCATGAAACCCTTGGGTAAATTTTCCATTAAAGGCACCTGTGCAACGGTACTCACCTCTTGTCCTTCTTTTGTATAAATAATGCGTGTAGATGGAAACCTACTGTTGGGAACCAAATAGGAAAAAGGCCTTTTGATCGCAGAGATCATTATGTATTCCCCATCAGGTGAAAAACTTATGTCTTGGTACATGGCACTTCCCAGCCAAGGCACCGCAGATCCTTTCAAAGATACTTTATACAGCTCAGAAAGTGCCAATTGTTCAAAATTATACTCATCATTTTTGTTTTTTAATAAATCTTGATAGGTTCTATTGGGTGCTTCTTGGCCATCACTTACCGAAACAGTAGGTCCAGAAGGAATGGCAGACTTGGGGTTGATCAATGCTGCTCTATCCTTAGGAATCATTTTGACCAATAAACGCTCACTGTCCTTAAACCAATGAATGACTTGTCCTAAATTGGCATTGGCCTTAGGTTCCGTGAGTCTTTTAGCGGCAAAGGTCGATAGATCTACATACCATACTTCTACTCCCAAATCGGTCGTTTGGGTCATGGCTATTTTTTTTTGATCTGGTGAAAACGTTATGTTGGTCAACTTAGGTTTATTAGGCAGACCTGTGACTTGAATCAAAGAGACTGGATCAGTCCTTAAATCTTGTATTTTTAGATTATTATAATAGGTAATCCTACTTCCAATATTGGTCTTAGGGTCAATTCTCAATCCTGCTAATCTCAGTTCTTCACTTGATAAATCTTCAATACTTTTATAGGTATCACGATACAAAAAGATCATGAAATTTTTGGCATCATCCATCACAACAGAAGGCGCCAAGGAGACGTCAACAAGATCATATATTTCCTTTGATGGTATTTGATAAGTCAAAGATTCTTGTCCTAAGGTTTTCAACACTCCCATGAGCATCAAACCAAATATGATTTTTTTCATAGCTAAATTTTATAAATTATAAATTGAAAGGGTTCTAACGAGTATAAAAATCAACCCATGAACCGCTCATTTTCATCAATCAAACTAGAGTAATTTAAACATAATTTTCTATCACTACTTCCTAAAAAATAAGCCCTTATCTTATTTTTTAAACTGCCTTAAATAAGCTGACAACCGCTCCACAGCTACCTTCAAATGATCAAAAGAAACCGCCGTATAAACCATTCTAAAAAGTCCTTTTTTGGAATGCTTAAATTCTAGGCCTGGGGTCAAAAGCACACCGGTTTGTTTATAGATATTCATCCAAAGTGCTGTTTCAGCCTCATCGCTATCTGCATCCAAGTAACTAGAAAGGTCAATCCAGACAAATATCCCCCCTCTACTCGGAATGAAGGGGACATCTAATAATTTCAAAGCGGCTACTACCCATTGATAACTTCGGGTAATCTGCTTTTTATTGTGCTCAATATAGTTTTTTATAAATTCATCATCACTGAGCATTTCTTTGATCATCCATTGAGACATATTTGATACCATGTGTGGCACATTGATGTTTTCGAGCCCGGCTATGAAGCCCTTGTTTAATGAATGCACTACCCCACAACGAAGCCCTGACATCCCAAAATCTTTAGAAAATGCATACCAGAGATGTAGGTAGTCCGAGGCAAATTCTTCCATGATTTTGGCAAAAGATACATATTCATCTTGACCATGCGCACTCGATGGATGATCACGATGAGTCGTATCAATCAAGGAAAGTCCATAGATTTCATTGACAATCATATGAACCTGATGCTCGATACACCAACGTGCCAGCGCACGCAATTGGTCTTCCTCATACCTGCAGCCTGTTGGATTATCGGGTGAAGAAATCAATAATATTTTAAAGCACCGACCTTCGGCCTTCAATGTGGTCCAAGCACGCTCCAATAAATCAGTCGTTACGGGTGCCTTTATGCCTATTTCTTGCAGGTTATCATGGGTTTGAAGATCATAGCGGCTGATCCCCGCCTTGATACCAAAATCATTGGTATACATCGGATAAGCAGGGGCTGGGATGACCACTACATCTCCTGGATTGGCCAATAAAAAAGCAGTCACCTCCACAATGGCTGTTGCCCCGGCCGATAGCCCCAAGGTATCAGGATGAATGGTGCAATCGCATAAGTGTTGCTCCATAAATCGTGCAATCATCATTCTTACCTCAGGATGCCCCAAATAATGCGTATAACCCATAACCCAATCCGGCATCTCATTGTTTTTGAGAAGGGTCATCAATTTCGCCTTTATGACTGGTGCCATCAATTGATTTTCGGCTACATTCAACGGAAATGAGCCTGACGGGTTATCTTCAGGATCATACCGGTTTTGTTTCGCCTCCATGAATAAGGCATGGTCTATCCGACTCGGTGTAGTTGCCAAATGATGTCCTCTTGTTGATAAACTGAGCAATTTTTTAATCCGCTTTTCATCCATTTTTATTACTGATTAAGTCTTAAATATTGGACTAAGTCTTCAATGGTCGACCTCCATCTCTTCACTGACCCAAAATCATATCCGCTGCCTTCTCTCCAATCATAATGGCCGCTGCGTTGGTATTTCCAGAAACAATGGTAGGCATGATGGAGGCATCTACCACTCGCAGTCCCTTTATACCGTGTACCTGCAAGGTATCACTCACTACTGCAAAATCATCGTGACCCATTTTACAGGTCCCCACCGGATGATAGACCGTTTCTAATCCCTTTTTAATGTGCTCAATAATCTGTTTCTCTGATTCCCCTTTAGGTACGATAATGGCTTTCCTAAACGGATTAAAAGCCGCTGCTTTCGAAACCTCTAATGCCTTTTTAACGCCTAAAATAAGCATTTTTAAATCGTCTTCCGCAGACAAGAAATTAGGTTGAATCAATGGGGCATCCATTGGATCATTTGAACTTAATCCCACATAACCCCTACTTTTCGGTTTCAATAAGGTAGGTGCAATGGTATAACCGTCGTAAGTAGGGTAAGTTTTGGTGTTATAAAGGTCAGGAACATAATCGTCTCCTATATGTAAAGGCGTAAAATGAAATTGGAGATAGGGTTGCATTCCTGCATTCAAAGAAAAAAATGCCGTTGCTTCTAGGGCACTGCATGCCAAGGGACCTTTATGATTAATCAAGTACTTGATCAGGGCTTTCACTTGATTTAAAGGCTTAAATTGATGATTAAACCCTTCTTGCTGAAGTGCCAAGCTGGAAACATTAATAAAAAGATGATCTTGTAAGTTTTGTCCCACCCCAGGCAACTCTTTTTTCACCGAAATTTTATGGCGTTTCAGTACCTTTTGAGGGCCTATACCTGATAACATGAGTAACTGTGGTGATTGAAAAGTCCCTGCTGATAAAATGACTTCCTTTAAAGCATAGGCTTTTTGAATACTGCCTGACTTGAGATAAGCCACGCCCACTGCGCGATCGGATTCTATGATAATTTCACAGGCCCGAGCCTCGGTAATCACCGTTAAATTAGGCCGATGCATCACCGGTTTCAAAAATGCTACTGCCGTACTCTGGCGCTTTCCTTTCTTGATAGTAAACTGAAATAAACTTGCCCCCAATTGATTAGCCCCATTATAATCCCTATTTTTGGGTATGCCTGATTGCTGGCAGGCCTCTAGAAAAGCCTGTGCATAAGGTGTTTGAAAATCCTTACCTAGGGTCACATTTAATGGCCCTTGATGGCCATGATGATGGTCGTTAAAATCTTCATTATGTTCTGATTTCTTAAAATAGGGAAGCACCTCATCAAATGACCATCCTTTATTTCCCAGATCAGACCATTCATCATAATCAGCCTTATTTCCACGCACATAGGCCATGGCATTGGTCGAACTGGAGCCCCCCAATGTTTTGCCACGGGGTAGATAAATATTTCGGTTGTTCACATGCTCTTGTGGAACCGTATAAAAGCCCCAATCGACGGTAGATCGGTGCAAATTTCCATAGCCGCCGGGGATACCAATCTCTACTTTTTTATCCCGTTTGCCTGCTTCAATAAGTAATATTTGATGTGCAGGATTTTTAGACAAACGATTGGCTAAAACACAACCTGCAGAACCTGCTCCTATGATAATATAATCGTATTTATTCATCTGAATGCTTGAATTAGCTCTCACCACATTGCTTTGTACTCATCAAGTTACATAATCTATCATTTTATTTTGACACTACTCGATAATATATACACCCTCTACATTCTATTTTCTTTACCCCTATTTACTTTAATCTCGGCTGTAATAAGTCACCATCGACCCTTTATTTATTAGTACAGATGTTTTTTTTTATCCTATTGAATCGTCTTACCCTTTATTGAATACTTTCTGTTAGTATCCTATGGAATATCTATTCTCAGTAAGCCTCTCTACTTGCCTACAATTGGCCGTTTTTTATTAAATTTTGTTTGAAATTAGGACGATCTAAATCAAAGTCTTTAGAAAATGGTTTTATTATCAACTTAAAATTTGCGCACTTTTCTTTGGCCATAAGGCATAAATAAAAAGACTCCCACTTTTTCATATCTATTCTCTTAAAAAAATTGAACCTAGTTTTTTTAATCTAAAACATAAATGGAATTTTGGGCTCTTGTTCTCTTAATGAACTTCTATCCAAGTTTGATAAGGTCAATATTATCTTCAGACTCAATAAAGATTATTTTAGGAAATAATGCTCTTGGGGCGTTTTGAAAAAAAGAATTTAAAGCAAGGGGCTCTGCTTCTTCAATATCAATTTTGAGTAAATCAATTTTGGTAATCTCATTTTCTTTTAATATGATTAGTAAAGGTCTGCACTTCACCATTACATTGCCCTCGCCGAAATTTTTTACAATACTTTCGCCTCCCAAATTCTTCTTTGATAATGCTAAACTAAAAGTCATTTCTTTATCAGCAATTCCGATTTCATTCAGCTCAATCAATTGATCAAACTCATTAATTTTAATGTTAAATCTAAAACATTAAATCATCTTAGGATTAGGCTCAAATGACAAAATCCTACCCGTTTTATTGATGTATTTCGCCGATATAAGACTGTAAATGCCCATGTTTCCTCCAATATCAATGAAAATACTATCCTCTTTTAAACACTGTGACATCAGCTGGAATTCATCATATTCGAAAAATTTCGGAAGAAACAGCAAAAACCGGTCACCTAAATTATCCATTGGAAACAATCTGAGCTTTAAGTCAAATTGAGTTTGATCAATAATTTTAACCTTATTTCACAAGGTAATTTTTCGTAATAGGAGTGCTCTTTTAAAACTGATAATATTTTTAGGGAGTATTTGAGTGAGCTCTAATAACACTTTCTTAATGCCTCGTAACTTGTAAAAGCCATAGGCGCTAACATCATTTGGATCTAAAACATCTTTAACTCCTCCCTTACTCATATGTTTAATATTATATAATTTCATAAGACTCAAAATAAGTCTTCATCTTCAAGAAAGAAAATTTATAAAATCTAATTATTTGGATCTCATTAAGCTTTATTTTGAATTAAGGTAATAAAAAAATCTCAGGTTACTCGCTCTAAACTAATGAGCTAACTCTAAGCAAATTTGTTTGAAATTAAAAATCTGCTTAACAAATGTGATTTTTTATATTTAATACCTCATTGCATTTCGGAAGTAAAATGAGGCCTATTTATTCATTATTTGAGAGGGTCAAGTATCTGATCATTTCTTCATTGATATCTCCCAAATATGTTTTCTACGTTTCATATACAAGCTATTATTTGGATTTCAATAAGAGTAAATCAAAGTTATTACCCACTTTTATTTCAAGTCTGCCTCCATCAAACACCTTTTATCACGTAAATAGCGTAGTGAGATGATTCTACCCATATTGATTAATTGCGTTTAATGACTGATATCAGATTATACCTCGCAACCATTAAATATTAGTTCGTGGGTATTGTTAAGTTATATCGGCCTTAAGACCTATTTTTCTGTTCATAAAGGGCATTTTATTGATCCTTAAAATACTGCTCAATATGCGTCAGTCAGCAGCACCAAAACTCAACTTCTTCTTTCGTGTTTTACCCAATCTACTTCCATCACCCAAATCCCTGTCATAGGCTGGTCGGTAATTTTTGCAAAGTTTAATATGGCGAACATGGCTTCTGGATATTTATCTCCCTCTCCAATATTACGATAAACTTCAATGCCATCAAGCCGATAAACCAAGTCACTCCCTTGCCATTCAACGGAGTATTCATGAAATTCGTTTAGCGTTGCCTCCACTCCTTTACGATGACTCCACCAATCCCCTTGGTCGCACTCCCCTAAACTTTTAATGGCTCCAGTGGTAAATTCGTTCTTTTGATGATCTCCATGATGTTCAAAAATATCAATTTCTCCAGATCCCGTTAATGGCCAACAAATAATCTCATCTGACTGCTGAATAGGTGATTCATTATTTTGTGCTCCGAGTATCCACCAAGCGGGAAACATGCTGGGCTCACCATTACTCGCCAATTTTAATCTGGCTGTCCATTTGCCTTTTACAAATTCTTTTAGATTTTTTGATGCTATTCGCCCAGCCACATACTCGGTATTGGGATGTTGGTTACCGTGTTTGTCTATATTATCACAAGGACGTTTCTCTCCGAGGTTAATCACTTTAATTTTTAAGGTTCCATTACTTACTTCTCTGGTATCAAATTCATTATTGGGTACATAACAATGCGTTTCATTATTTACCCAAATGCGTTGATCCTGCCAGTTATCAGGGTTAAAACGTTCAAAATCATCCAAAAAATCTATTTTCCATTCCCCCGCCGTTTTTTGATTTTTTTCAGGCAACTGGGTACAGCTCCCTAGCAGGAGCAGCCATAATGCAGTGATAAGTTTAGGGCTGTATTTCATCTTATTCATATATTTAATTGTCTAATTTATGTCAAACGATTTTTCTATAGAAAAGTGTGCATTTATGGTTTTTAGATCAACATTCAGACAATAATAATCTTTTTTGAGATTCGCAAGCATTAATATGACTACACAAATACTCATTTTTATATCTACTTGCTTTCACAATAACTCACAACTACTTTTAATATGGAATCTCATTTAATTTTAATCTAAATAGCAGTCATTAGATAAGCATTAATATGATCCTAAAAACACTTAATTTGAGCTAAAGCATAAATCTGTTTTTAGGATCTATGAATTTCAACTTTAATGTATTAACTCCCAAAAATAAATATCCCCTCCCAAATAAGGTATCTTAAGAACAGCCTCATTTAAATACACCTCAGTCATCCCTAAATAACTCTAGTGAGCCGCAGCTTTCCCTATCATTTGCTCACTATGCTTCGATTCAATATCAAAGGATAATCCGAGGTTCCTCTCGTTATTCCTCAAAGGTGTCATTATTTCTGTATCTTACAGATTATTAATTATCTGTTGATATTAATCTTACACTGCACGATTTTACAGTGAACTAAAGGTCTCTTTTCATTTAGCCTTCCTGATTATTGATACACTAGAGTTCAATTTAATGCCTGATCCCTAGTCTGCCTTCTATTTATAAAAAACTGATCACAGAGCCACGCTCATTTCATTAGCGATGTTTGGCTTTAACTAAAAAGGAAATCATATGGATTTATTAAAGATAGGTATTATTGGAACTTCCAAAAAAGAAGATGAAAAACGCGTACCTATTCACCCTGAGCATTTATTTAGACTTCCTGGGCATATCCGCAAAAAGCTCATTTTTGAAAAAGGATATGGCAAACCCTTCCATATTGAAGATGATGAAATCGCAAAACAAACGGGAGGAATGGCTACAAGGTCAGAGATATTATCAGATATAGGAACGGCGATTATAGCCAAACCTATATTATCAGATTTCAATGAATTGAAAGAAGGGGGAATACTCTGGGGTTATCACCATTGCGCCCAGCAAATNNACGTCACACAAGCTGCCATTGATCGAAANCTCACTCTCATCGCATTTGAGGATATGTTTGTTTGGAGTCCCAATNAANAGATTGGAAGGCATACCTTTTATAAAAACAATGAAATGGCTGGTTATTGTGCGGTCATTCATGCCTTACAACTGAAGGGGATAGATGGACATTATGGCAATCAGCGAAAAGTAATCATCTTTAGTTTTGGTGCCGTCAGTAGAGGTGCCATTTATGCGTTAAAAGCCCATGGCTTTAGAGATATTACCATATGTATCCAGCGACCTGATCATGAAGTCCGAGAAGAGGTCTTAGATGTAAACTATGTCCGTATCAAGAATGGAGGTTATAATGAACCTAGATTAAAAATTGTAGAACATGATGGAACTGAACGAGCCTTATTGGATTTAATCAGCGAATCGGAAATCATCGTTAACGGTACCTATCAAGATATCAATGATCCTGTCAATTTTATCATTGAAGAGGAGAAATCTAGTCTGAGGGCAGGCACATTGATCATTGATGTGAGTTGCGATGAAGGCATGGGATTTTATTTTGCCCAACCCACTACTTTTAAAAACCCCATATTGGAAATCGATCATGTTAATTATTATGCCGTAGACCACACCCCCAATTATTTTTGGGAAAGTGCTTCCAGATCCCTTTCTGCAGCATTGATTGTACATTTTCCTTCTGTCTTGAAAGGTCGATCAAGTTGGGCTCAAAGTCTGACGATCAAAAATGCCATTAACGTAGAACAAGGCAATATCGTCAAAGAAGCTATTCTTAAATTTCAATGCCGCGAAAGAGACTATCCGCATAGGGTGAGTACATCCATAAATTGATAAAATTTATCAATGGTCACCTGCTCCCCCTATATCTTTTAATATATTGAGCTCACAACTTCTCATCAATCCATAAGTACAGGCTCTAAACTCTTTTCAGATCTCATTTTGAGTCTCTTTTATTGTCTAAAAATGGTCAGAGGTAAAATAAAGAATGATTTAAAATTAATAATAGATAGATATATCAATATTATTCTAGTACTATTTTATCTATCAAGAGCTTAAATCTTTCGCTTTTTTTATTCCCGATCAAAAAGGTGAGCTCTTCAATAGAATCATTAGAAAAATTAGGTTGATTCAATCTTCTCCCACGAAAAGAAGGATACATATCTCCTAAAGGAATGACTATTTCTTGCCATTCACCCGAGGTCAAAAATGGGGCTATGTAGGAATAATAATCACGTGCATTGGACTTTATCCTAAATTGATATTTTTTTCCATCTCCCCGCAAGGTAATTTTAACTTGAGTATCTCCCTTTATGGTCCTTTTTAAAAACCTATATCGCAATGATGAAAATCCACCATTATTTTCCAAAGATATATTGCCTTCAAAAACACCTGAGCCGTCTTCATCTAATTTAAATGTACTTGACGAACGACCCCCCATCACTATATCGTTTACAATAATCCAATCTTGAAGATCTGACTTCTTATTAAAATCGAAAATTACTTGTGCTTGCATTGAGGTAAATAAAATGGTGAAAAAAAGGAATAAATTCATACTAATTTAAAATAAATTGAACAGAGAATAATAGTAAAATGGCCACTATTCCTTGAATCAGAGTTGCCATAGTGTGCATCTTTAAGGTGTTTTTGGTGTTCATCCCTGAAAATTGAGAAACTACCCAAAAATAACTATCATTGATATGAGAAACGGTCATGGCACCTGCTCCAATGGCCAATACCGTCAGCGCCCGAGATAGCTCACTGTCTAATCCCAATACATCCATCATAGGTGATATTATCGTTGCCGCTGTAATGATTGCCACCGTGGATGATCCTTGCGCTGTCTTTAATAAGGCTGCCAATATAAACGGTAAAAAAATCCCTACCTCTAAGTCTGTAAATTGAGCCTCAATAAGTTTCCCTAAATTGCCCGATCGGAGGATACTACCTAAAGATCCCCCTGCCCCGGTTATGAGTATGATGACTCCAGCTTCTTTTAACACATGTGATACCCAAGAATAAAGCTCTTTTACGGGTGTTTTTTTATCAACCAGCAGCAAGGCGAGCAGCATCCCTACAAATAATGCGGGTAAGGGATATCCAACAAATGAAAGCGTATCCGCGATCATTCCGTCTCCAAAAGGATGGGATGGATATTTAGCCATTGATCTTAACCCAATGAAAATGATAGGCATGATTATGGGTAGGAAAATTACTAAAATGTTCGCCTTATTTTCAACTATTTCCTCGATCTCGTTCCCTATTTTAGGAGTAGTTGGGGTAAGTTTAGATCCAAATTTTACAGCCCAAAAATAACCAGCAAAGGCGGTAGGTAGGGCTATCACCAAACCTATGATTATGACTAAGCCCAAGTCCGCCTCTAAGGCTGCTGCTGCTGCCAGTGGACCCGGAGTTGGAGGTACGAAAACATGAGAAACATAGAGGCCTGTTGAAAGTGCTACCGCGAAAACAGCTACTGAAATTCCTGTTTTCTTACTTAACGATTTGTTTAAGGATGAAAGAATGATAAATGCAGAATCGCAAAAGACCGGAATTGAAACCAATACACCTGACAAGTTGATGGCTAAGGGAGATTTTTTATCCCCTATTACTGATAAAAGATATTTTGCTATGCTTGCGGTACTTCCCGATTTTTCTAAAAATATGCCGATGATTGCTCCGAATCCTATGATAATGCCTATGCTGGATAAGGTCTTTTCAAAACCTTCACTTATTTTATCTAGAATTACCACCCCATCTAAGCCCATTAAAAATCCCACCATTATGGCCGCTAGAATTAAGGTAATAAAAGGATGAATTTTAAATTTAGCAATGGCTACCACTATGAAAATTAGCGTTCCGTAAATAATAATGAATAAATTCATAATACTATTTTTAGTCAATCTATTTCGAAATATCTATCCATTTAATTCAATATAGACCTTTTATACAGGATAGCCCACTGTAAGCTCAACCAATTTAACAATTAAACCTGAAGTGAAAATAAGCTGAAATTTTGTGAGTAGAACAATAATAATGACGCTTTTAATGTTATCCTCTGATCTGATAGTGATCAATAGGATCAGGTGACTTTCTCGTGAAGATCCTATTACTATATGTTACGCTTTGCAAAATCAAAAAAAGCTTAATTTTTATTAAATTTCTTGATCAAATGGTAAGAAAAATCAATGATTTCCTTGTAGTTGTCCTTACTTATTTTTTCGTCAATACCTTGCGAGCGTGTCATACTTTCAGATTGAACCCGAATGGCAAAAAAACGATAGACATCATCCAAAATTTCATAAAAATAGGGAACATCATTACCCCCTTCGACCAAACCAGGTACGACAATGCTGTTGGAAAATATACTCCGTATAGTTTTTTCTAGGGTGGGATATACCTAAGAATCAATTCTTGAGACTGGCGAAGGATTGTTCAAGAAACCAACAGGTACTATTTCTATTTTATTGGATATGCTATTTTCAATATGTGGTTCACGTAAGGAATGGTCTCTCCGGGCAGAATTCTAAAATTAATCGTTGCCGATGGAACGGTCGAATGACATTATTCTTTAATCCTCCTTGAATGATTTTGGGTGCCGTCGTTGTATGGGCATTCAGAGATTCAAGAATGCGCTTTTCAAATAACCATGGATTGGCAAAGGCCAACTTTATTAAAAAACGTCCATTCAGCACCTATATTCAAACTGGTAATCAATAGGTTTTACAAGTTTGTGGGAAAGTTGATTATTTTCGAGGTCCACGATGGCTTGAGCCAACATACCAATAGTATTTACATATTCACAATAGGAAGAGGTTTTTTCCATCTTTATTACTAGTTATTAATTGGTTTTAGTGAAATATTTATTGAGCACCATAAAGGAAAGTAAATCCTCTTTTTTTTGATCCTTAAATTGATTTACATGCTTGTTGGCATTTTCTACAATTAAACTTGCCTTTTCAGGATAGTCTAAAAAGAATTTAAGTCTGCTTTCTAAATCTGAATAATCATCTTTGATTAGAATATAGTGTTGGTCTGGAATAAGCAGACCTTCCATAAACCATGTTTCATATTTGGGTTTAGGCATTATAGCTATAGAATTGGAGGACATTACCCATTTTAAGTTGCTGGCAACATCGTTACCTTCAAGACATAGAATAAATTTATATTGGAGCTGTTCGCTATAAGTCATTCGTTCAACCATCCAAAGCTTATTTAGGCTATTGTTGTTTACTTTGCCAATATTACACAATGGATGCCCATAGTATTTTTCTAAAAATTTTATTCTCTGAGGTTGTGAAGAATGAACTTTAGCTCTAAATACAAGCTGGTCTTTCTTTTTTGTATATGGCAAATCATCCTTCGATATAAATGTAAAGTGTCTTATTTTATTCCATTTTAATACTATAGAATTAGTATTTTGATTATTGATGGGTCTACTTTTTACTAATCCAGGTTCTTTGGGAGTTTTGGTAATATCTCCAAATAAAAAATGCCCTTTAAGATGCTGATTGAAATACCGACCATATTCATACAAATCAAAATAATAGGTCTTATAGTTTTTTTGCAGTTTTATTTCAGATAGTTTTCGAGCATCTTGGGAAAGATTATATTTTTCTTTTAGTTGGTTGTAGTAATTTATCCTTAAGAGTAATTCTTCTTTTTCATTTGAATTTAATTCTTCAAATTTATTTAGCTGAAAATGTAACTTTTTCTGAAAAAACAAAGATGGAATTATTTGCCTCAAATAGTTTTTAAAATAGTAAAGAAATTTATTATTCTTATTCCGGTAGGATAGTCTTTTGAATTCCAAATTTTAAAAATTTTATCAATAATGAACAACTTTTATATTTTTATTTTTCTTTTGTACAAAGCTAGAAAAAATTTAAATTGTCAGAAGGATTCTTTATGTTTTTCAAATGGACCGAAGTTACGTGTATCTAAATTTGAGCGATCTTAATATCACTATGGCCTAATATGATTTGTCTATACTTAATATCTATTCCATTATGAATTAAATGCGTGGTAAAGCTATTTCTTCGGGTGTATGGCGTGATGGGATTATATATTTTAGCTTTAAGTGCAGTCTGTTTGATTATTTCAGAAACTCTTAAACCACATAGTAGATCACCGCCAATGTAGTAAGGTGTTTTAGATTGTAAATAGCCTGAAATAATGATTACGTTTCATGCTTACTCAGGACTATCTATAGTTTTTTATCTTGTGTAGGTCTTTCAATGTGGTAATATTCTTTTTTTCTGCCCAAGCATTTTTCAAAATATAATTTAATGGTTTTAATGTGTTGGTTTTGAGTACTTTTAGAATAATCTTCTTAGATTAAATGAAACAAATAAACCAATATGTTATTTTCGATTAGCTGATCTATTTCAACCCCCTTAAAGAAATTTTTGAAATAATGAAGACAAGCTTAATAAGTACGAATGGTAATACTGTTTAGCCCCATACGACAAGTAGTCTGTTAATTTATTTTACGTTTATCATTGGGAAACATTTTACCTACTCATTTCAAATGACTCATTTGAAAGCACTAAAAGAATATAAAAAGCTACCTACCAATCTGGCAGATGACTTTCGGATTAAAGAACCCTTGATCAATCTTTCTTACCGAGCATCAATAGCTCATTCCAACTGATCTCACTGATATAGCGCTTCTCCCCTGAGAGATTCTCATAAGATCGAGTGGCCAGCTTACCTTGCACGGCCACCTCACTCTTTATGATCTCCACCTTCTTGCCACAGGCCACGACATTGTAACATTGGGTCTCCTCCACCCTCTCCCCTTTATAATTGTAATAATTCTCGTTGGTGGCGAGCGAAAGCTAGCTTTTTTAGTCCCACTATCAAAAGTCTTGATTTCAGACTCCTTTCCTAATCTTCCGATAAGTTGTACACTATTTCTTAGAGTAATCATGCTGATAAAATTTAAATGAAAAATGATTTATTTTTTTGTCAACTGTGATTTTCAATTGATAAATATAAATGTGATGGGTAGCGCTAATTGGACTCGGGTATTACCCATATGTAGTCATTTATGATTTGTTTGTAAACGTTTATACTTGGTTTTAAAACTGGAAATCAATACTTAAAATCTTAATAATTGAAAAGATGGAAGCACAAAAAAAAATGCCTAGAATGTGAGAGATCAGTTTTTGGTCGAGCAAATAAAAAGTTTTGCCCATATGGTTGTCGCAATGCATACAACAATAAAAATTAAAACTGCGGCCACAAATTACATTCGAAATGTTAATAATTTAGTGGCTAAAAATAGGCAAATTTTGCTAGCCTTCAATCCAAGTGGTAAAGCCAAAAAACATCGAGATCAGTTATTAAAAAAAGGGCTTGACTTAGAGAATTTTACCCATATTTACGCTACTAAAACGGAGACCAATACAGATTTTGTAACAACGATGCTATAAGGATATCGGCAATGATTTTTATTTAATCGTCATGCGGGATGCTTCTTAACTATCTTTGTTCACCCCTTTCGAAAAAATACGCATCAATTAAGTATGAAAGATATCCACGGAAAAGCCATTCTCTCCTATTATCTCGGTGACCGAACGACACGATTAAAACTCCATAATTCTTATGGTCCTATGGACATTATGCCTATTGATGTTTTTTTTAACGAAGCCGAGGACTTCAGTGATCTCGAAAATATGGCCCTGAGCCATTGCCGAGGTGCCATACTAGACATAGGTGCCGCTGCGGGTACCCATGCCCTTTTTTTACAAAGTTTAGGTGCCAATATCACCGCCCTAGATAGCTCTTCAGGTTGTGTGAAGACCATGAAGCGATCAGGTGTAAGACAAGTAATCCAGCAGGACTATCGTCAACATCAAGCCACCTATGACACCCTACTGCTCCTGATGAACGGCATCGGTATTGCAGGTACCCTAGATCAGCTTCCCAATTTTTTTAATACCTGTAAATCACTACTCAATTCGGGAGGTCAACTCCTACTCGACTCTTCCGACATTGCGTATCTCTATGCAGATGGACTTGCGAAGCCTGAGCATTATTATGGAGAAATTCGATACCGCTATGAATACGACAAGGAGCAAGGCGATTGGTTTGATTGGCTCTACGTAGATGCCCCTCTTTTAAATAAAGTGGCGCAAGCAGCTGGCTTTGAACTAGAAATATTACTTACCGATTCGCAAGAACAATACCTGGCCAAACTCCAAATGACCTGAGTATTTACCTCCATCTTACCTATTTTTAATGAGTTCCAGAAGCCCTTATTTTCCTAGTATTGATGAAATCCTTGAGAGATAAAAGTAAGTACGGAAGGTAAGGCTTCACGCCAATAGGTCCAGTTATGTCCCCCGTCTCGTACCCTATATTCATGGGGTATGTCGCGGTTTTTCATTGCGATATGTACCCGTGAACTCCCCTCAAATAAATGATCATCATCTCCACAATCTATATACCACCTTACTGATTGAATATCGGCCTTTGGTAAAGTATTCATCAGGTGTACCACCCCGTATTTATTATAGAAATCTTCATAGTACTTCTCACTGACTTCACTCAGGCCATTCCACTCATAATGCTTATGTGCTTCTTCAACCGTCAAAGGACCACAATAGGCACTGAGCGGACAAGCAGATTGAAACAAATCTGGGCGATGAAGTGCATAATAAAAACTACCTCCACCACCCATCGATAAGCCCGCAATGGCACGATAACGCTTATGTTTTTTGATGCGATAATTGGCTTCCACGTGGGGCATAAATTCTTCAAAAAAAAATTGCTCATAACTCCATTCTCCATTGGGTCGATCTACATAGCCGATCACTTGCGTATCTGCATCTGGCATGACGATGATCATGGGAGTAGCGGTTCCTGCACGAATGGCAGCATCTGTAATCCGTAATACCTCACCAAATTGGATCCATCCCGTCTGATTATCTGACATGCCATGTAGGAGGTACAAGACAGGATAATCACGCTGTGAGCTTTCATAGTCTGGAGGTAAGTAAATGCCATACTTTCGATCCATTTTAAGAATTTCACTCGGCAGTGTCAATTGATCAAATACCTTTCCTGATTGTGCACTAAGAAACATAGGCATCAAAAAAATGATCCAAATCATATTTATCTTCATTTCGCTATTCTTTTTTATTCTAATGGTTAAATATAGGTACTTTTGGTAAAGCATAAGGGGTATAGGGTGCCCCTACCAAGATCAATTGCTCATGTAATTCCTTTAAATCATTATTAACAAGCATTTTTATTTCAGCCAATAATGGTTTAAATGAAGCCAGTACGATGGCATACCCATCACGACTCGTTTGCGTCGGTTCTGAAGTGGATGAAAACATCATGTAAACCAACCTACTCATCCTACTTCTCAAGCTCGGAGGTTGATCTAAATCTAAGGTGCGCGCTACGGTATCTCGCCCCAATACCGTATTTAACTCCGCTACTTTTTGACCAATTTGATCAGCTAATTGATAGGAAATATGATCTGATGGAATCTCTGCTTTTAGCAAAGCAGCATCAATATACTTTAATTGGTTTTTTACTTCCCGCAACGTTTGACTGGAAGCGCTTACAGTACCTGATAGCTTTAGTAACTTGCGATTGAAGCCATCTAATATCATTCGGTCAGTACCAGGTAGGGATCTGTTATCTAGTGCTTTGATCGTAAAACCTATCGGATCTCCCATAGCAATCACCTCACCTCTAACTATTTTTGACATACTTACCTGATAGGCTCCGGGAGCCACTAAAATACCTTTATCACTATCTGACCAAGGGTTATAAAAAGCACTGGTCTTCAAATTAATGGGATCTGTATCTGCATAACGCATATCCCAATGCAACCGATGGATACCTTTCTTGGGAGCCGTCATTATTTTTCTAACCACATTTCCTTGGGCATTGGTCACCGTAAAAACAATTTGAGGTGCCTTTTCGGCACGTTCAGCTTTCAGTGCCTCATAACTTGGATAAACTGCATTCAGACCTTCTTTTTGTTGTTTCTTTTCTCGTTCACGACGCTGCTCTTGTATCGATTGAATGTCGTCTTTCAGATAGTAAGTAAACATCGCCACAGAAGGTAGGTTTTCCCCGCGGTAATAACTGTCTCCTTGAAACGATTGTCCGGGCAAACCCATAGGATAACTGGGCTCATAAAGCAAAGGGTCTCTCACAGAAAATAAAACCCCAGGGGTACTTAATGTTTCTTCATTAATGTTCCGTAGCGCAGAATAATCATCTAACACATAAAAACCCCGACCAAAAGTGCCTAAAACTAAGTCGTTTTCACGTTTTTGAATCGCAATATCACGAACGGCAATGGTCGGCAGCCCTGATTTCATTCGAACCCAAGAAACCCCTCCATTATTGCTGACAAACAAACCAAATTCAGTACCTACAAAAAGCAAATTAGGATCTATATGGTCTTGTGCTATGGCGTAGGTCGACCCTCTTGTAGGTAGGTTTGCTGTGATAGATACCCACGTCCTTCCTTTGTCCATGCTTTTATATACATAAGGTAAAAAGTCTCCTTTTTTATGATTATTAAAACAGGCAAATACCACATTTTCATCATGTGGCGAAGCCAATAACATATTTACATAAGTTTGCTTAGGCACACCTGGAATCGTAGTTATTTTGGTCCATGAAGTACCCATATTTTCGGTGATCTGTACTAAGCCGTCATCGGTGCCCACAAAAAGTAGATCTTCATTTAGTGGCGATTCATCCATAGCTACGATGGTTCCGTATTGAGAAGTTGATTGATTCTTTGCAATGGCATCAATGCCCCAAACTCTTCCCATGATTTCAAGCTTATTTCTATCAATGTTCGCAGTCAAGTCTTCACTGATCACCTTCCAGCTGTTTCCTCGATCATCAGTACGAAAAACTTTATTGGCCGCAAAATACAAGCGCTTATTGTCATGGTTGCTAATGACCAAGGGTGCATCCCAATTCCATCGATAGGCATTTTCATCTTTTCGAGGTTGTGGTTGAATCCCGAGCTCTTCGCCACTCAGACGATCATATCTAACTAAAACACCGTGTTGGGATTGAGCATAAATAATATTGGCGTTTTTTTGATCTACTTGAGTTTCAAATCCATCTCCACCATGGGTATTGATCCATTCTTCATTGGAAATCCCATTATCACTTAATGACCTCGAGGGGCCACCTAAACTGGCATTATCCTGCGTTCCACCATATACATGATAGAAAGGATAAGCATTGTCTAAAGCTACTTTATAGAATTGGGTAACCGGTAAGTTTGGTTTATAATGCCACGTTTTCGCCCTGTCCCAAGATTCATAAATACCCCCATCGCATCCTACTAAAAAATGCTCCGAATCGGTAGGATCAATCCACATACAATGATTGTCTACATGTTTCGTTGTTTCACCCAGCACCTTAAAGGTCTTACCCCCATCATGCGAAACTTGTATCCACGTGTTCATGGCGTAAACAGTCTGTGCATCTTTAGGGTCCACGACAATTTCTTGATAATAATTACCACTGGTACTATAATTCCCCTGTTTTTTCCAACTGGCTCCACGATTGGTACTCATGAAAAAACCACTTTTACCTTCTGAAGCTTCAACGATGGCATAAATTACTTCTGGATCAGAAGGTGCCATGGCCATCCCAATTCTTCCCATGTCTACTTCAGGTAAACCTTTGTTAATTTCTATCCAGGTTGCCCCACCATCCACTGATTTGTGTAATCCTGAACCCGGACCACCGCCCAAATAAGTGAATACATGTCGCCTACGTTGATAAGCTGCCGCATAAATGACTTTACTATCGCGGGGGTCCATGATCAAATCATTGATCCCCGTATCCGCATCAATACCCAGCATTAAACGCCACGTTTTACCCCCATTGACCGATTTATAAACCCCTCGATCCCCTCCTGAACTCCATAAAGGGCCGATGGCCGCTACATAAATAATGTCAGAGTTATTTGGGTCTACCAAAATCTTTCCAATATGTTCAGAGCTTTTGAGTCCCATATTTTTCCACGACTCACCCCCATCTATGGATTTATATACGCCATCACCATAGGGAACACTTCGTTGATTATTATTCTCCCCTGTTCCAACCCAAATCACATTAGAATTGTTGGGATCCATGGTGATGCAACCAATCGAATAACTGGCCGCCTTATCAAAAACAGACTTATATGTAGTCCCTGCATTCACCGTCTTCCAAACGCCCCCTGAGGCTACGGCCACATAATACTCTTTAAAATTATTTGGATTGACTGCGAAATCAGATACGCGACCTGAGGTCTGTGCGGGTCCAATCGACCTAAATTTTAACCCTGTCAAACTCGTTTTTTCGAAAACGGTTTTAGGCGTTTTTTCCACTGTATTTTTTTCTGATCGCTGAGCTAATATATCTGAGCAGAAAATAAAAATAAAGAGGATCAAATAGATAAATGTTCTCATATGGGGCTTTTTTTATAATCTGTGATACTAAGATACATCTCAATTCAAAAATTCAAGGCTTGCAGTGCTCATTTTTACATCATCGGTCAACAGTCAATTTTTCTTCGTGTGCATCAAAAAAATTATCATTCGATTCAAAAAAGCATTTATGGAATTCTCTTTATTATTATTTAAAAAAAATAACGAATTTTGAAGTTGACTTATACCTTTTTAATTATTCCGTCTCAGTAAAATCAATGGATTATACTATGAAAATAGTAGGTTAAAAAGCTCTCATAAAGCTAGAGGAAACTCCTTCGAAATCACGCACTTCTAAAGTTAGAACTAAGATACTTAACATTGACTTTATGTATTCTCTTAATTAACCTCACCCCTCTCAATTCGTTGGTTAAGTGTGTGTCCCCCTCTTGATGCTTCATAAATGATTGAACTATGTTGATGTTATAGGAAACAGTTAACTTGAGATTAAAAGTATCCATTGAGAATAAAAAATATTGTTTTTTGTTCATTCCTTTGTATTTTTACACAGCGTATAGTTAAACAAATAACTTCTAAAAGTTAGACAAAAAGTTGATAGCCACTCATCAAATCAGATTAAAAAGCCTGCTCAAAGAAAAAGATTTCGAAGCGCACTTAATTGAAGAAATTCTNGTTTGCGGGCGATTAAAAAAAGCTGAAAAAGGCTCATATCTGCTCAGTGCAGGTATGATGATAGAANATTTCCCTCTCATTCTTTCCGGAAGACTCAGGGCATATCGCAGTGACGCTGAAGGCCATGAAATCACCCTTTTTTATACAGCAAGTGGAGAAACTTGTTCCTTTTCAGTTAGTTCCATTATTAATCAGACACCTTCAAGNATCGGCTCTGTTGTTGAACAATCTGCAGAAATTTGGATGATGCCTGGTACTAAAGTTGATGCCTGGATTGTCAAATACCCCAATTTTAGGAAATTTATTTTCCAGAATACGAATGATAAAATTGAGGATCTTTTATCTACGTTTGATAGCGTTTCATTTATGAAGATGGGTGATAGATTATATAAATATTTACTCGATTTAAAACGTGCCTCAGGTTCTTCTCTCATCACTAAAAGTCATCAACAAATAGCTATTGAGTTGAATACCTCTCGTGTGGTCATTTCAAGACTCATGAAACATCTATCTGACACTCGACAAATTCGTCAACAACGGAATCGATTAGAATTACTATAACTCTTGTCCCTTGGCCTTACACCTTCTAGTTGTTGGTGAGGATTTCATCGGTATCTTTAGCGTTACTCCGACTGGTCACTCAGCCAACCTTGCACTTGTTGCCAGCCCCCCGCATTCACACATTTTATTTCCATGGATTGAAGATATTCGGTAGCTTGCTCACTGCGTCCCCCGCTCAAACAGCATACTAAAAAGGGTTGTTTAATACTTTTAAATTCATCAATTCTAGCCACTACTTCATTGAGTGGGATATTTAAGGAAGAGATCACATGACCTCGCTCAAACTCTTCTCTGGAACGTACATCTATAATAGTTGCCCCTAACTTAATTAAATCTTGAATCTCTTTCATAAGTTATTTAAGGTTGAAGATAGGATTTTCATGCCAATTAATAATTATTATGAAAGCCCTATTTATCGATTCGGAATCATAATCATCGGTAAGTCAAGCGCTTTGTACAATTGATTGAATTGCTCCATCTCCTCATCGATGATTTGATTTTTTGTTTGCTGAAACAAAGCCCATTGCCCTTCAAGATCATTGAATCGCTCTTTGGCACCTGCTGTCAATTTAGGATCTGCGCTGTCTACATAATCCTTCAAATTCATCCATTGCGCATTTAACTGATTATGAAAATTAATAACATCTTGGAAGGTCTTTTGATCCGATTGTATCAATGTACCTTCCCATGCCTCAATCTGAGCGATAATGTCTCCTCCCAATTCGATAATTTCTGGGGCGACGGTGCTTTCCTGAAGTATCGACTGATAATACTCGATTTGAGATTTCACTGAACGCATGTCATTGACTGCTTCATGGATCTCTTTGATGGCCTGTTCAATTGAAATCATCATCATTTGTTGTGAATTATAATCCGCCAGAGTCGCCTTTATCCTTGGATCTGCCAATATTTCAACAGTGGTCTCTACCGAATCTTGATCCAATATCAATCTCAAGGTATAGGTTCCCGGAGCTACATGACCGCCAGAATAATTTCCATAAACAAAGACTTTATCAATGGATGGAAGCGGTGCCCTTGTGAAGTCCCATACGACTCTATTTATACCCCGCTCGGCAGTTAATAATACAGGCTTTTGCGGTCCTCCAGGCCAACTTTCGAATGTGTCTGTGTGCTCATTTGAAAGACTTCTTATTATTTTTCCATCACTATTGATCACTTTTAACCGCAAAAGTGCGCTGTCCTTTTTTTCTGAAAGATAATAATCTATCAGAACCCCTGATTTTGGGTTTTGACCTAGACCGGGTCTTGGTTCATCCGTAGATCCTCCGAATATTCGATACGTTTTTTTAGGTTGAAATAGCATTAGTTCCTTTTCAAACTTCCCTTTTGAACCCTGAAAAGCTCCTAAATCATCTAAAATCCAAAAAGACCGACCCGCCGTCGCTGCAACCAAATCATTGTCTTGGATGGTCAAATCATTGATAGGTACAATGGGTAAGTTGAGCTGCATTTTTTGCCAAAATACACCTCCATTGAATGAAATATATAATCCTGCTTCAGTTCCTGCATAAAGTAACCCCTCTACTTTCTTATCTTCCCTTACTACCCTTACGACTGTTTTGTCATCAATGCCTGAAATCCGTTTCACCCATCTCACACCATAATCCGTAGTTTTATAAACCATTGGCTTTAAATTATTGAATTTATAAGCCATAACCGTTATGTAAGCTGTCGCAGGATCATGGGGAGATACCTCAATCGAATTTACAATAGCCTCGGGCAAGTCTTTAGGCGTAACATTAGTCCAATTCATACCTCCGTCACGGGTGAGATGAACCAGTCCATCGTCAGAACCTGCCCATAAAACGCCTTTTTCATGTGGCGATTCTGTCAAATACATGAGCGTATTATAATTTTCTCCACCCGCAGCCTCATTGGTGTAAGGACCCCCACCAGGCCCTTGATGTACTTTATCATTTCTTGTTAAATCAGGACTGATCACCTCCCAATTAATACCCCCATCAAGGGTTTTGAATACTACATTTCCTGCATGATAAATGACCGACCGATCATGGGGAGAACTTATAATGGGTGCGTTCCAATTGAACCTATATTTAAAATCTAAAGGTACATTTCCCAAGCTCAGTTCCGGATATTCCTTTATTGATTTTGATACTGCAGTTGATCTTGACCAACGATCGATGATCCCTTGATAACAGCCTCCAAAAATAGTTTGGGGATCATCCGGATCAAAAGCCAAATAAGCGCTTTCACATCCAGCAACCGAATACCAATCTTTCCATGTGATTCCCCGGCCATTCGTTCTACTTGCAATTCCAATAGCAGAATTATCTTGTTGCCCACCATACACATGATAGGGTACCTTATTGTCCGTAATGACCCGATAGAATTGAGCGGTGGGCTGTTGGTCTTGCCGCGTCCAACTCTCACCTCCGTTGAAAGTAATATTAGTCCCTCCATCATTGGAGTTAATCATGTTTTTGGAGTTCATAGGGTTGATCCATAAATGATGATTGTCTCCGTGAGGAACATATACCGGTTGAAATGTTTTTCCCTTATCAATGGATTTGAGAACTGGAGCGTTCAAGACATAAACGACGTTCTCATTGGAAGGATCTGCAAATATTTCCATATAATACCAAGATCTTGCTATAGTCACCCGGTCTGTATTGGTTTGTTTCCAGCTTTTACCTGCATTATCTGATCGATAAACCCCTCCTTTTGTTCCCTCGGCTTCAATTACGGCAAATACTAGATTACCATTGGCTCTTGAAACAGAGATCCCTGATTTTCCAAATTCTTCTGGGAGTCCTTCACTCATGGAGTCCCAAGTCTCCCCCATATCTGTCGACTTGTATAAACCGGATCCAGCACCTCCCGATTTCATCATCCAAGGATACCTCGTATGCTGCCACATACTGGCATAGAGTATACGCGGATTATTCATATCCATAGTCAGAGATGATGCCCCGACATCTTCAGCAACAAAAAGTTTTTTCACCCAATTTTGCCCACCATCTATGGATTTGTAAATACCCCTTTCCTGTGTAGGTCCATGCTGAGCCCCTTGCGCGGCAATGAATACGATGTCTGGATTGGTAGGATGAATGATGACATCTGAAATTGTCATGGTACCCACTAATCCCACATGATCCCAAGTTTTCCCGGCATCGGTAGACTTATATACGCCATTGCCATGAGAAGTCATGACCCCTCGAACGGCGTGCTCACCCATACCTACATAAATCACATTGGGATCTGATTCTGATACACCTATTGCACCGACGGAACCCAATTCAAAAAAACCATCTGATATGTTCTTCCATGTCTGCCCTGCATCTGTGGTTTTCCAGACACCTCCTCCGGTATTGCCCATGTAATAAGTCATGGGATCTCCAAATACACCAGAAGAAGCAACACTTCTTCCACCTCGAAAAGGACCTATATTTCTCCACTTTAAACCTGAAAATAATTCAGTCTCAATAGGACTTTGAGTAATCTGAGCCGCTTTACTCCTTTTTTGAGCAAAAACCACGATTGGTAGTACAAGACAGGTTAAAAATATTAATCGAAGATTGTTCATTGGAATATTACTTTTTTCTAAAAAAAATGATTTCAATAGCCGGGTATTTGCATGACTGCATTTTGCATCATTCTGGAGGGACCCATCCAAAACATACGATATTGCGTATTATCAATCAAATACACCACTTTCCCCCTACCCAGGCTCACCACTCCGGCAAAAGTATTCTCAGCCAAATGGCCAAGATTGTCTGGGGAAGCATAGCCGGCTGCATTAAGTTGATTAAACTTCTCATAACTGCCTACGGTTTCCAATCCAACATTTGGCACCAATGCATCGGTACCAAATTTCAAAGTATAGAGCTCGGCCTGAAGACCAAAGGCAAGGGGATGGGTGATGTCTATTTTAGCATTCAAAGCCGTTCCGGGTATCCTTTTTTTACCTTCATAGGCGGTTCGCTGATCATAGGGCAGCGATCGGGCAATTAGACTCGAATCTTTTGGATATTCTTTAAGTGATATGTCCGTAAAGTCGGACAACTCCTTGGTAAAAAATGATGCGGCTCCCTCTGTGGCGATGAGCGTTCCACCTTCATTTACCCAATCCTTGATCTGGCCCAATCCTTCTTCTTTGAATAGCTCAGGTAAACCATTTCCTCCATCAGGTAAAATGAGCACATCATAATCTTTCAAATCAACGCTTCTTGATCTGCCTACAAATTTTGGAGTACTACTCTGATGCAGTGCCGAAGCTTTAATACGATCGATAGGCAGACCCGTCTGCCAATCAAATAAAAAATAAATTTGTCCAGCAGTATAAGTGCTAAAGGGAGGTTCTACTAGTAAGGCCACCTTCGGTTGCTTAAGAGGGACATTTCTACCATTGGCCAAATCCATGCCTTTCATCACCCGACCACTGTTCAATCCAATAATCTCAACTCCTACGTTTTGAGCTATTGCTTTGATCTCCTGATTCATTGCATCATTGAGCTCCAAATTTCTGCCGCGCAGCACAATAAGAGTACCTGCAGTAAATGATTGATCACCTACATAAAAAGGTTCAAATGCAGACCGCACATTATATTTTTTAGCCCATAACTGGGCTAATGCTTGGGGTGCATTCCGCTGACTCCAGTCAATCACGTAAGCATACTGAGCCTCATTATTGGTCACCGATCCATTGACCGTAACTTCTTGACTCACTTGTTTGGTCTTGACCGTATACCGCCCCGTTGTGGAATATGCCTCTAAATTATAAGCCAAAGGAGCTGACCAAGTAGCCATATCATACATAACTGAATCTTCAATTGCCAAATTACGAGCCATAATCGTATTGATTAACAAATGTTTAGGCTGTTGAGTGGTCACAATATAAGTCCCTTGACTAAAAGTTTTTTTTAGGGTGCGTCCAGAACGATAGTCTTGAGCAGCTGTGATCTGAAAATCATCAAGGGCCTGTTCTACTTTGATCCCATTCCGGATCAATATATTAACCAGATCATTACTGTAAATTTCATGATCATTAAAAAAATAAGCAGTGATCTTAGATTTACTGCTGGCGGGATTCAATGCGCTCTTGCTGTAATCAAGTAATCTTTCACGGTGTAAAACGGAGGTTTTGATAGTTGCAATAGAGGTCGTATAGTGATCAAATACCCTTTGTCTTAGGGTGAGATCCACCCCATCTTCAGTCTTTACAATTCGCCCCCCCGCAGATCCGCCACCCTGTTCGGTTAACATCCCTATCGCACCCATAACACTCGGATAACTTGAACCATATCCTGGATAAAAGAAATCAAAACGATCTCTTGTAAAATAATTGATTTGATGCTTATCAAATTGTACGATGTTTGCATCCCCAAAAACTTTGGACCATCCTTCATAAGCATTTGGAAGCAATTGATTTCTCGGCGTGGTACCTGGTGCCGTGAAGTAGTTGTTATTATAACCTTGCTCATGATAATCAACATGTACTTGTGGCAGCCATTTTTGATACTCTCTGGATAGTCCCCTTGCCTCTGGGTGTACTTGCCAGACCCAATCTCTATTGACATCAAACCAATAATGATTGGTTCTTCCACCTGGCCAACCTTCCATATGCTCGATGTCCCGCGGCTCGTTACTTGGCCTTTTTAATCTTTTCATAGATTTATACCAATATACGTATCGATCACGACCATCAGGATTAATGCAGATATACATGATGATTACTGAGTTTTTGAGTACTTCCTCCGTTTCATTGTCTTGAGCTGCCGCCATGCGATAGGCTACCTGCATCGCCGCTTCGGTCGATGAAGCTTCATTGCCATGAATATTGTAACTAAAGGAAGTAAAAATAGGTTGGCCTTTCAGAAGTGCTTTGTCTGCTTCAGCTCCTTGCAGGAATTGCATGTGCTTTGACTTAATATCATCTATGTTTTTTATATTTTCTTCAGAAGAGATAACTAAATTAATTAGAGGGCGACCCTCGTAGGTCTGTCCATACTCATGATATAAAACACGTCCAGAAGATGCTGAAAGAGTCTTAAAATAAGCTTCTACATCGGCATATAGCGTAAAAGAAGCACCCAAATCATATTTTAAAAATGTTTTCGGACTGGGTATTTTTTCATTGATTTCTAGCTCTGGCTCAAATGAAAACCGATCTTTATCCACAACATCAAGTTGTGCATTGGACAGGAAAAATACCAAAAGTCCAAATATTGAAAATGTGTTTTTTAGCATACTGGTCATTTAAAGAATGAGAATTTACAACCTTTGTTAACAACTAATTTAATAAGAGTCCATTGAAAACCCTTTTTAAGTTATATAAACGGTAAGCCAGACCAGTTTATCAGAAGATGAGGTCCTAACAAGATACATACGTTGCGGGGCTCTTTAAGATGAATTACCTAAATAAAATAAGGAATTAGGTCTATAATTTTCTCGCCCAAATATTACGGAATCTCACTGGGTCTCCATGATCTTGTAATAGAATGGGTAATGCTTCAGGGTGTTTAATATAATGCGCTTGACCGATATAACAGGTAGGACCCAATAACGAAACATTATTTTGAATCAGTACCCCGTTGTGAAAGACGGTCATTCTAGCTGGATTAATTAGATCGCCTCTTTCAGAAAACTTTGGCGCACTAAAAATAACATCATATTCTTGCCATTGGCTCGGCGGATTCGAAGCGTTTACTAAAGGTATATGTTGTTTATAAACTGCACCCGCTTGGCCATTACTGTAAGTTTCATTATCGTATGAATTCAATATTTGAACTTCATAAATTCCCATAAAAAAAAGTCCGCTGTTACCGTAATCCTGACTACTCTTAGTACTATTCTTTGGAGCCAACCATTCAATATGCAATTGAACATCTCCGAAAAGTTCTTTGGTCACCACATGACCCGCCCCGGGTACAACTACCATTTCACCTTTTTCCAATTTCCAATCTACCGGACTTGTAATATGGGGGCCTTTTTTGAGCTCAGGTAAACGGTCAGCATACTCCATCATACTTCCACTATACTCAAAATAAGGCTTTTGCCATTCATCCAATGAAGAGCCGTCAAACAAAACGAAGGCATCTGAAGGTGGCGCGCCTCCATCCCCGGGTGTCACACGATCTAAAGCTCGAAACAATTCCGTCGCCGAGGCTTTTATTTGTTTAAACTCTTCTGAGGAGAGGATCATAGTTTCATTTTCTTGGGCATTAATATCACTCAAAAAAAAGATTGAGAAGATTATTAGTCCTATTTTTTCTTTAGTATCACTCATAACTAATAAAGATATTTGAATGGTAGTGGGAAGATCAGTAAAAAATATTTTCTATTCAAATATTAACCTTAATTATTGTTCATTCATTTCTATTTGCTGATTCTACAAGAGTTTGATCAAGTAGGTAGTCCTCATTAGTCGATCTCAATGATTATGGATCAAAAAGTCAATTCCTTGATTTACCAATTGCTTGCGCCAATTGATGTACCGCCATGGCGTAAAGTGGGCTGTGATTGTAGCGAGTGATCACATAAAAATTATGGAAGCCCATCCAATATTCTTTTGAAATCTCATTGTCCAGTACGATGAGTGAAACCAAATCTGTCTGAATTTGGCCCTCTACTTGATAGCCCTTAGCTCTATAATACTCAATGGTATTTTTAGGCTTGGTGTATAGGTGACTTGAACTAATATCTTCAGTAATTTTATTCACGGGAATAGCAACTTTTTGACCCTTTTTCCATTTGTGCATCTTTAAATAATTTGCAGCACTCGCTATCGCATCGTCTACGTTGTTGACCAAGTCACAGTCTTTAGATCCATCAAAACTTTTGGCATAGGCCCGGTAGCTACTCGGCATGAATTGACAATACCCAATGGCCCCTGCATAAGAACCTTCGGCATTGTATAAATCTAAATTTTGCGTAATAGACAAAGTAATAAATTCACCCAATTCTTTGGTAAAAAAATTCGCTCTCTTGGGATATGCGAAAGCCAAGGTATACAAAGCATCCAATACCTTATAAGCTCCTTTTTTCTCACCATAATAGGTTTCAACCCCTAGAATGGCAATCAAATATTCGATTTCGACGCCCGTATCCTTACTAACCGCACTCAAGGTGTTTTCATGATCATTCCAAAAATTTACACCTTTCGTTATTCTTTCATTGGTAAGAAATATCTTTCTATACCTTTTCCAAGAAATATCCTCTGCTGGTCGGCTGATACGCTCAATAATTTCTGGGATATACTGCGCAGGGTCTAAAATCGATCTTACGGCCTCCGTGCTCAAGCCATGAGTTTTTGAATAATTTAAAACAAAACGGGTAACCTTATTTTCATCTATCTGACCAAGAGTTTTAAAAAATAGGGCCCAAAGACAAATCATAAAACAACTAATTCTTTCCATCGTGCTTTTAATGTTATTATTGCAAATAAAATGATTTTTTAATCATCATTAAAAAAATAAGCAGTGTAAATTAAATAATATGAAAAAAGCAGAAATTCATACCCAAAAGGGTACAATGAAAATTGAGTTTTATGAGCAAGATGCACCAAAAACGGTACAAAATTTTATCGATCTAGCCGAAAAAGGGTTCTATGATGGCCTTACTTTTCATCGTGTCATTCCTAATTTCGTCATTCAGGGTGGATGTCCCGATGGTACTGGCACAGGAGGACCGGGATATGCCATTAATTGTGAGTTATCAGGAAATAACCAACATCATGATAAAGGTGTCCTCTCGATGGCTCATGCGGGAAAAAACACAGGTGGCTCACAATTTTTTGTCTGCCACAGTCGAACCAATACGGCCCACCTCGATAGAAAACATACTTGCTTTGGTAAAGTAATTGAAGGTTTAAACGTCATTGATATGATTAAGGAAGGTGATGTGATGGATAAGGTGGTGATTACAGATTAATCGCTTGAATTTAATAAAATTTTATTGCTCCCATAAAAATCCTATCGAACAATCATCTTTTTTGATTAAAAAATAACAAAGATGGAATCCTTGAAGGTATTAACACGCGACGGTATCAACTTGTATGTCGAGTCCATGACGGTCCACCAACCTATAGGTATGGTTTGTATTATTCATGGCTTTGGCGAGCATATCGGTAGATACCGACACGTGATGCAGTCTCTCAATGACTCAAAATTCAATGTCTTTGGTGTGGATCTTCGAGGCCATGGGAAATCAGGAGGCTTAAAAGGTCATGCGCCTGATTTGATGAGTTTAATTAATGACATTGAAGAATTTTTAAAAATAGTTCGAGCTGAACATCTGTATTTACCTTTGTTTCTTTTCGGCCATAGTATGGGTGGAAATCTCGTACTTAATTATGTAATAAGAGATAAATCTAAGGAGTTATCAGGCTTCATAGTTTCTGCTCCTTGGATTAAATTGGCCTTTACACCCCCTCGCTGGAAAGAACAATTAGGTAAACTAATGGCACGCATTGCCCCAAAAATTAGACAATCCAATGGGCTCAACAGTTTACATCTGAGCAAAGATCCAGAAGTCTCAAAGCTATACGACAATGATCCTTTAGTTAATTTTAAAATCTCCGCGGGATTGTTTGCTGCTATTAACTTTGGTGCATCATACCTTATGGAACATCAAAGTGAAATTAAATTAAGTGGTTTTGTTTTTCATGGTCAGTCAGATTCCATCATTGATTACAAAGCTACCATGAAGTTGGTTCTTGACAATCCAGATTATATGAAATGGAAATTATGGAAGGATGTTTTTCATGAAGCGCACAATGACTTGGAGCAAAAAGAAGTCATAAAAGAATGGATTGACTGGATGATCAGCAAGATCAAAATATCGAAGGTCATTTAACCTCGACAAAGGATTACTTTGTGATTCTGTTCCTACTGTTAAGTGTCTAATCATAGATCCTTATTAGGTAAGTTCTGTGGAATAATTAGAACTAGACCTCCTCTTAATGACTTGCAATCAACCATAATTGATTAAATTCGTGGTCACATGAAAAAAATAAATGGTGTCATCCGAGCTTGGTGCACTTACGATCTCGCAAATTCAGTATATAATCTTGTGATCAACACAGCGATTTTTCCGATCTATTATACTGCGATTACGAGTGTAAATAACGAAGATAAAGTTGACTTTTTTGGATTCGAAATGGTTAACTCTGTGCTTTATAGTTATGCGATTTCACTGTCCTATTTAATTTCAGCCTTGTTACTCCCCATATTGTCAGGCATTGCAGATTATACAGGTAATAAAAAAAAATATTTAAAAATTTTCACCTATTTAGGTGCATTTTCCTGTATCGGGTTGGTTTTTTTTACAGATGAGAATGCCCTTGAATGGGGCATCCTTTGTGTGGTATTAGCCTCCATTGGATACAGTTCAGGATTGGTTTTTTATGATGCTTATCTTCCTGAAATAGCATCAAAAAAAATGACTGATCGGATCAGTGCCAAAGGTTATTCCTATGGTTACGCGGGAAGTGTTGTCCTGCTTTTAATAAGTATTTTCATTACTCAAAAGTATGCGTTATTTGGATTTACAGATGTTGGGAAAGCTACACGCTTTGTCTTTATTTTAGTGGGTATTTGGTGGATTGGATTCGCCCAAATTCCTTTTAAATGGCTGCCTAATAATCATTCTCATCGAAAAATACATCGAGATATTCTTCGTAATGGATACCGCGAACTGAAAAAGGTTATTTGGAATTTGAAAGACTTAAAAAATATGAAAATTTATTTAATCGCCTATTTTTTCTACAATATGGGGGTTCAGGCCATTATGCTCTTGGCGGTATTATTTGGCACTAAGGAGCTTGCCCTTAGTGCAGACCAACTTATCCCAGCGATCATCATCATTCAATTCATAGCTATTTTAGGTGCTACCCTCTTTGCTCGACTTTCTGAATATAAGGGTAACATATTTTCACTCATCAGCATGATTTTAATTTGGATAGGTATCTGTCTTTATGGATATACCATGACCACAGTAAATGAATTTTACATCATCACCGCGTCGGTTGGTTTGGTCATGGGCGGTATCCAATCCTTATCAAGGGCAACGTTCTCAAAACTCATTCCGTCCACTCATTCTGAAGACCACACTTCTTATTTCTCATTTTATGATGTCACCTTTTACCTTAGTGTCGTATTAGGCACTTTTACCTACGGTCTGGTCGAACAAATTACAGGAAGTATGAGAAACAGTACCTTAGCCTTAGGATTGTTTTTTATCATTGGATTAGCTTTTCTTGTTTTTGTTAAGATGCCAAATGAAAAATCTCAAACTTCCTAAACTTAATCTCCCGGAAATAAATCCAACACTTCTTTGGCGAGATGATGTGGCCTACATTAAAGATGAAATCCGTAAGAAAGAGCTTGTGCTCACTCCAGAGGAATGGGTGCGCCAGCATTTTTTGCATTTACTCACACAAAATCTTAATTACCCTAAAGCCTTAATCAACATTGAAAAAGGCCACCAGTATTTACAACGACAGAGAAGGACGGACATTCACATATACGACCGAAAAGGTGCCATCTATCTTTTGGTTGAATGTAAAGCCCCCACTATTAAGCTATCAGCGGCTACCCTCCAACAGATCAGCGGCTACAACGCCACATTAGATGCCCATTACCTGGCCATTACGAATGGAATGAAACATTATGTATGGAAAAAAAATCTCATCGATAGCACTTATGAACAACTGTCTGAATTTCCGCATTTTTGTTAAAGAAATAGATCTAAAGCACTTAGTTTATAACCAAAAGCATCTGCCACTCCGGGATAAACAATTTTTCCATCAATCATGTTTAGACCCCGTTTTAATTCCTCATTTGAATTACAACCTTTCTTCCATCCCAAATCAGCCAATAATAGAGCATAGGGTAAGGTTGCGTTGGTCAAAGCTAAAGTAGAAGTATAAGGTACGGCTCCGGGCATATTGGCTACACAATAATGTACAATATCATCAATAATATAGGTTGGATCTTCATGGGTGGTTGGCTTACAAGTCGCTATACATCCTCCTTGATCAACCGCCACGTCAACCAATACTGTTCCCGGTTGCATATCCTTGAGCATATCCTCTGTAATGAGATAAGGCGCTTTAGCTCCTGGAATCAGTACACTACCCACAATGAGATCACATGCCCCAATTAAATTTCGTATATTATAGTCACTACACATGCATGTATTGACATTAGCGGGCATGATCTCATCTAGATATCTTAAGCGAGATAAGTTTACATCCATAATAGTCACATTTGCACCCATACCTGCCGCCATCTTGGCCGCATTCATTCCCACAATACCTCCTCCCAAAATCAGGACTTTGGCAGGAGGAACACCTGGGACTCCTCCCAAAAGGATCCCTTTACCTCTTAATGGCTTTTCCAAATATTTGGCGCCCTCTTGTATAGACATTCTTCCCGCCACTTCTGACATGGGAATGAGTAAGGGCAAGGACTTGTCTGCTCTCTCTACCGTTTCATAAGAGATACAAACTGATCGGTTTACCATCATTGCATCAGTCAATGGCTTTGATGAGGCAAAATGAAAATAGGTAAATACCACTTGTCCTTTTTGAATCAAGATATATTCTGATTCAATGGGTTCCTTGACCTTCATGATCATTTCAGCAATTTTATAAATTTCTGACGGGTCAGAAAGCATTTTTGCTCCCGCATCAAGATAATCTTTATCCAAAAATCCACTACCTGTCCCTGCGTCAGACTGAACATAAACCTGATGCCCATTTTTAGTTAATTCTTTCGCTCCACTAGGAGTCAAAGCCACTCTGGCTTCATTATTTTTTATCTCGGAGGGAATCCCAATTATCATGATTACACCATTTTAAAACAGATCGATTTTAGAGTAAATATAAGTGGGTTATTCAAAATAAAAAATAGCTATTTTTATTTATTTTGTTTGGAGGAATAAACAAAATGGAGAATAAGAATTCACATCTATTTTATATGGATTTCTTAATTTAAATTGATTTTTAATTTTGTTTAAAGCCCATGTTTTTTTTT
>JGI20151J14362_10000371_pt1 | contig 33161 bp, 27 predicted proteins | sample COG_01_FD_14362 | JGI IMG/M metagenome (IMG submission 14362)
GCATTGGTGCAAAGATAGACAAATTTCTTGCGCTCAATGTAGCCATTGACTATTTGAGTCATTTCCTTGTGAATCAATGGCTCTCCACCAGCGATAGAGACGACGGGCGCGCCACACTCATCAATGGCATTCATGCACTCATCATAACTCAAGCGTTTGTCGAGAATTTCTTTTGGATAATCGATCTTGCCACAACCAGCACAGGCCAGATTACAGCGAAACAAGGGCTCTAACATTAATACTAGTGGGTATTTTTTTACACCACTAAACTTCTTACCGAGGATATATTTACCCATTCTGTATTGCTGAATAAGAGGGACACCCATTAAAACGACTCCAGATTATTTAGTTAAATAGCGATTTTCGATGTTATTTTTCGTGCCGCAGCACTAAAACACGTCAAGATAAGTGATGTATGAGTGAATGTACAGCCTGTGTTTTACTTAATTTTTTAACATGATCGAGGGTATTGCTTTTTAGCGCTAAATTATTGATCTTCTTGCATGCCTCTTTGTCACTATTCATAATGGTTCAAATTTAAAGCTAATTAAGTAATGAATAACGATATTAACACACCTCTTTTAGACCAGATTGATAGTCCTGCAGACCTCAGAAAGCTGCCTGAATCGCAATTAGAGCAACTCGTCGAAGAACTCAGATTGTTTTTGCTGCACTCGGTAAGCAAGAGTGGTGGCCACTTTGCGGCGAGTTTGGGTGTGACTGAATTAACAGTTGCCTTACATTATCTCTATAACACACCCGAAGATCGTTTGGTTTGGGACGTGGGCCATCAAGCTTATATTCATAAAATACTGACGGGCAGAAAAGATCAACTACATAGTATTCGCCAATGGGAAGGTTTAACGCCGTTTCCTAAACGTGGTGAAAGCGAATACGATGCCTTTGGTGTTGGCCATTCAAGTACATCTATCAGCGCCGCACTGGGGATGTCAATTGCAGCGGCTCGGACGGGTTCGGACCGAAAATCTGTTGCGATTATTGGTGATGGCAGTATTACTGCCGGGATGGCATTTGAGGCATTGAATCATGCCGGTGCTTTGCATAGCGATTTGTTGGTCATCTTGAACGATAACAATATGGCCATTTCACCCAATGTCGGTGCCTTGTCAAATCGTTTTGCACAATTATTATCTGGAAAGCTTTATACCAGTGTTCGTAGCGGTAGTAAGAAAGTCTTATCGAATATACCAAGCGCACTGGAGATAGCGAAGCGTGCAGAAGAACATGTAAAAGGGATGATTAGTCCTGGTACGCTGTTTGAAGAATTTGGATTCAACTATATAGGGCCAGTAGATGGTCATGACTTACACGCTTTAATTGCTACATTAAAAAATATTCAGGAACTTAAAGGCCCTCAATTTCTACACATAATCACCAAAAAAGGCAAAGGCTATGCGCCGGCAGAAGATGATCCGGTTAAATATCATGGTGTAACGCCATTTGACCCGCATAAAGGGATTATTCCTTCTGCTAAACCTTCATCATCTGGACCGACATACAGTAAAGTATTTGGTGATTGGGCTATTGATATGGCTAATGAAGATCATCGCTTTGCGGTGATAACACCAGCGATGCGTGAAGGTTCAGGCTTGGTGCAATTTGAAAAAGAGCATCCGGATAAATATTTTGATGTGGCGATAGCAGAACAGCATAGTGTGACTGTAGCAGCTGGTATGGCCTGCGATGGTCTAAAGCCGGTTGTTGCGATCTATTCTACGTTCTTACAACGCGCCTATGATCAATTGATACATGATGTCGTTGTTCAGGAATTACCGGTACTTTTTGCGATTGACAGGGCAGGTTGTGTTGGCGCCGATGGTCCGACACATAATGGTTCATATGACCTGAGTTTTATGCGCTGTTTGCCGGGGATGGTGATCATGGCACCGGCGGATGAAAATGAATGTCGGCAGATGTTATATACCGGTTTCAAACTTGATCAACCGGCTGCGGTTCGTTATCCACGCGGTACAGGTCCTGGAATAGAAGTAGAGAAGGAAATGATCGCATTACCCATTGGTAAAGCAGAAATTAGACGCAAAGGAAATGGACTGGCAATACTGGCATTTGGCACTATGGTTGAACCTTGCGAACGTATTGCAGAAGAACTCGATGCAACCATCGTTAATATGCGTTTTGTTAAACCGATTGATGAAATGCTGATCGTCGAAATGTGTAGTGAGCATGACCTGATAATTACTGTTGAAGAGAATGTGATTCAGGGTGGTGCAGGTGCAGCAGTTAACGAAGTGATTGCGGCACATGGCATTAATCAAAAGATTGCTAATTATGGTTTGCCCGATAGGTTATTGCAGCACGGTTCTAGAGAAGACATGTTAAGAGACGCCAAGCTAGACTATGAAGGGATTCTTGATTTTATTACTCAGCAGGTGGATGATTCTGACACAGAACAGGTGGTAAGTAGCGCTTAAGTATTTTTAAATTCAGCCGATATTTATTCAAGATTTGAATAAAGGATTATAGTCGGATGAAAATCACAGCAGAAATTGCAAAAAAGAATATCCTGATAGTTGAAGATGCAATCTCAATGAGGCATACGATTAAGGCATCTTTACGCAAACAAGGGTTTAACAGTTTGATTGAAGCGGGTGATGGTGAACATGCGCTGAAACTGATGAAAAGTAAAAAGATTAATTTGGTGATTTGTGACTGGATGATGCCGAATATGTCTGGTCCTGAATTATTCGAACACATACAGTCTGATAAAAAATACAAAAACATGCCATTCATCCTGCTCACAGGCAATGATCAAAAGGGCAGTGTCACTGAAGCATTGAAAATGGGGATTAAACATTATGTTGTGAAACCCTTTAACCCGCAGAAGTTGTCTGAAAAAGTGTTTGATTTGTTACAAGAACAAATTAACAAAAGAACTGAAGCAGTGACTAGCTAATCTTATTTTGTATTGCTGTTTTTCGAACCCTTGAATCTACAATATTGCCCACCTTAACCATGCACTCTTAATGCTCGATGACAAAACAAGACTTTAGCCCAACGTTACTGAGTGCGTCGTAAAGAATCAGAGTAATACTAAAACAAATGCTGTTACAGCAGGTGCCGCTTGAATAAATAGAATCTTGCGGCTTGCCGTCGCCGCACCGATAGACCTGCTAAAATAACACAGCTAAGAAAGAAAATGATGGTGGTGGTACCTGCAGCGCCAAGTATTAAACCAGCTGCGAGAAAGCCATTATAGAGCCCTTGATTCATTGCCAATACTTTAGTGATATTGGCCTTTTCTTGAGTATTTCCAAACGTTTTTAATACCAAAAGGTTTGTCCCAGAGAAACATTTCTAGAACAAGAAAGTAAACATGCAGAAAGGCAACAAGGCCAACAATACTATTTGTAATTAAAGCCATATGTTTACCCTAGTTTTTAGTTATTGACGATTAACACCAAGATAAGTGGTGTGCAGTAGTATGATCTTGCGTGTTCTCGCTGTTTTTTTGACTGAAATATTTTATAACTGAGCACCTGTATCCAGCCAAATCAATGACACCTATAGGGTTTGACTTAATTAAACAATCGTACTCATTTGTTTAATAAATCTTTCCATATCACCATCACTAATATCACCCATGCAGGAGATACGAAATAGTGATTTGGCAAAGCCACCTTGACCTGCGTAGATAACAAAGCCTGCGGCTTTTAGTTTGTCGTGAAGTTCTTCATAGCTAATACCCTCGGGTAGCGGAAATGAATTTAGTACACATGAGGTTTCGTCTCGTTCAAGAGAGGCTTTGATGTTTAGTTTTTGTAAACCATTGCGAACGATGTCCATTCGTTGCCAGTATTGTTTTTGGCGTTCTTGCCAGCCACCGGCATCGTTTAATTCATCTAATGCCTCGGCCAAAGCATAGAAGGTTTGTATTGATTGGGTAAAAGGCGTGCCGTTGCTGTCTTGTAATTTCAGATAGGTTACAAGATCGAGATAGAGTGTGCGGGCAGGAGTTGCCGACATTTGAGTCATAGCTTCTCTATTAATAATTACAAATGATGTGCCGGGTACGCCGTGCAAACATTTGTTTGCTGTCGCGGCACAAGCAGCGATATTCCAGTCTTCGAACTTTATTTCTTCTGCACCAAAACTACTGACGGCATCAAGCAATAAAGGAATGTTGCCATGTTTGTTACAGAGTTGTGCAATGGCATCGATATTATTTAAACGGCCGGTTGTGGTTTCGTGATGTACAACGGCAACATGGGATAGTTCTTCATGGTATTGCAGTTCACCTTCTAGCTTGGTGAGGTCAATCTCTTCGCCCCATTCATGATGTAGTACGACATGATCAATATCATGCGTTTTTGCTATATAGCTTAAGCGCTCACCATAGACGCCATTTTCTATAATCAAGACCTTGCCATGGGCAGGCACAAGGCTGGTCATCATAGCTTCCATTGCCGAGGTGCCAGAACCGGTAAAGACAATACTTGCCCATCGGTCTGCGGGAAGTTGATATATTTTTAATAGATCAGTTTTAATCTTGTTTTGCAACTCAACAAATTCTTGTTCACGGTGGCATAGGTCAGGTTTTAACATGGCCTGACGTACGCGTTCGCTTAGAACTACTGGGCCGGGGTTAAGTAATATAGTCATAGTTAAAATTTACTATCAATGTGTTTCATCAGTCTAGTCAATACTTCATTCGGCGTCACATCCGGCCTGGGTAGGTTTTCTATAGTGCCAGCAGCGATCTTTAGATGAGCGAAGACTGGTCCCTCTTGTGGTGTTAATGAGAATAGCTCATCTAGCAATTCAATTTCATTACCTGACAAACAAACACTATAGCCGCTTGCTTCTGCTACCTTGGTAAAATCGATATTGCCACCGACGGTCGCTTGCGCCCCGGTTGAATCATGGACTTCATTATTCAATAGTATATGTATCAGATTATTTCCGGCGTAACTACCTATGGTTGCAAAATTACCCATGCGCATTAGACCTGCGCCATCACCATCAATAATAACTACTTTCAAGTCAGATCTGGCTAATGCAATGCCTAGACCTAATGAAGAAGCGCAACCCATAGAACCTACCATATAGAGATGGTTGGCTCGATCATCGACGGCAAATAACTCACGGCCAGTGAAACCAGTTGTAGCAATTAACACGGTGTTTTCTTCAGGTGTATGTTCAATGATTCGTTGTAAAGCGTTGTTACGGTTAATAGCTTGTGCACCGGGGTTATGTGATGAACGTACAAGCGACTTGCGTTGTGAAATATCCTGCACCGGATTTTTATGTAAGGCTTGTGGTGCAACCGTTCCTTTTTCCATGATGAAGGCATAAGGTCGTTGTTCTTTTTGCATATACTCATCGGCACGCTGAAGAGCTGGAGCAATATCTTCTGACTTACTTGGAAATATTTCCCAAGGCACACACATGGTGTCGAACAATTCCTTGGTTATTTGTCCCATCAATTCATGTTGTGGTTCGTCTTTAACGCCGGGCTGCCCACGGTGAGTGCTAATGATTAAATTTGGAATACGAAATACATAAGAAAGGGAGGTGATCGGACTGACAGCGTTACCTAACCCTGAGTTTTGCATCATGACTACCGAACGTTGCCCACCTATTGCAGCACCCGCTGCTGTTGCTAATGCATCACCTTCATTTGCAGAGGAAACGTATTCCAATGTGTCATCGTTTATAACGTAGTTTATAAAGGGTGTCAGGAATGAGCAGGGAACACCCGTATAACGACTGAAACCGAGTTCGCGTGCGGCTTCGACAAATTCTTTTGCTTCTATCAATCTATTTCTCTCTTTTCATTAAGAGCTTTGCACGGATTGAGGTTTTGTTCTCATACGAGGCGAAAATGCGCGCAGAAGCGGAGTTTATATATAATAAATGAGCATTCGAACACATTTTTAACGAAGTATGTGGACATAAAGATCATTTGTGCATAGTTCTTATTTTGTGAAGTCGCTAGCGCGGTCAATATCATCCAATGAATTCACATCAAGCCAATGTCCATCTATATAATGGACATGGATGGGTTTACCCTGTTGTATTAAATGATTTAACAAATCAGGCAGCGTAAGCTCATTGAAGTTTGCTGCAGACTTCAATTCTGTAAGTGCAGCTTCTATCCATTGTCGACCTTGTTTTCTGACGCGCATCATACCAATCCAGTAGCCAGATGGTTCTTTCTCTCTGGCCTCTGCTGATGAAGATAGCTGTGTTAGTGTGACATCTTGCATAAATGGAGAACGATCATCATCTTTACTGCAGTATGCATAGTCGGGAGATCCGGTGATATTAGGATTGTCCAATGCAGAATCAACAATTATGACGATTTCACCTTCTGTTTCTATCAAGTCTCTGAGTATATATTCCCTGAATAAGAGATCGCTATAGAGAATCAACATATCGTCATTAAAATTTGCTTCTGCGCAAATCAGTGTTTGTAGTTCATCACCTTTCTCATAATCTTCATTGATACATTTCTCAATGCCGAGCAGGTCAATTGCCTCTGCTTTATAGCCAGCAATAACAGTAGATTTGTTGATGCCTGCTCTTTTTAGTCCTTCCATTAATCGACCCAACAAAGTTTTACCGCCGATACTGATCATTGCCTTGGGTTTATCGTGTGTTAATTCACGTAACTCACTGCCTCTGCTGGCAGCAAGGATGACGGCATGGATATCAGACTTTTGCACCAGATATTTATCTTGCGCCTGACTTAATTCTTCAGCACCTTGTAACTGAAAGATATGGTCAACACTGGCAATTTTATCTTCAACATCTGCTAAGGATTCTGAATCAAATATTGCTTTACTGGTTTTTTCCATTTCTTGAACAGATGAACGAATCAGATGGTTGGCCCAAATAACCAGGTCAACACCTGCTTTACGAAAGGCATCTGTTGGTGTGCTGTAGTATTTAGTGGGAACAATAACCAATGGTGAGCGCCCAGCCCATTCTTTTGCAAAGGCGAGGATTTCATCTGGTCTGGAGAGTTTGCTGTGAATTAATATCCCATCAGCACCGGCTTGGCGATAGGCCTCGGCCCGTTTTAGTGCTTCAGTCAAACCCCAGCCGGCAATTAGCGCTTCAACTCGGGCAACAATGCTAAAGTCATCATCGGTCTGGCTATCTTTGCCCGCTTTTATCTTGCCACAGAATTCATCAATATCAGCCAAGGGTTGTTTGTTGCCATCGATAAAGCTATTCGTTTTTGGGAATTGTTTGTCCTCTATGCAAACGCCAGCGATATCACGTTGTTCGAGTTTTACGACAAGCCGGCGCATATTGTTGAAGTTACCATAACCGGTATCACCATCTAATAAGATGGGTATGCTGGTCGCATCAGACATGAATTCAAGCATATCGACCACCTGAGTCCAACTTGCTTCATTACTGTCACGCACACCAAATTGTGCCGACATGGCAAGTCCACTACCCCAAATACCTTTAAAACCTGCGCTTTCAACAATACTTGCTGAGATACCATTATGTGCTTCCAGAATAAATTCGAGTTCGTTTGATTCAAGCAGAGAACGTAATTGTTTACACTTGCTTATTACTTTTTGGCTATTTTTAGACATTTTATATTTAAGGACTGATTAATGGTTGATAGGTGATAATTCAGGAATTATCTCATTTTGCGCGCGTTCAATATCCTCGGGAAAATCTATTTCAATCCAGGGGACACCGGTGACATCTTCATAGCCAAATTGCTCGGGATATATTAATAATAGATCGCGTATTGCTTCTTCATAGGGCGTATTGTTTTCCCCTTTTGCGAGATAGTCATTTATTCGCCCAAGCAGAGATGTGCCTATTAGTTTACTAAACTTGAAAAAACCGACTGATTCTCCTTGTGTAACATAATCGAGATCTTCAGCGACTTTTTTTCTAAACTCATTTATTTGACCGTTTTTATTCACACATATTTTGACAGGTTCATCACCAGGAACGAAATCACGGTCGAGTAAAAGACAATTTTTTATATTGGTATTGATAAGACGATTAATCATTTCCTGATCATACAGAACGTCGGCATCCATCAGAATAAATTCAGATTCATTGAATAGTATTTCTTGTGCACAGCCAAGGCTGATGATACTTCCTTCAGTATAACGATCGTTATAAATATAGTTTATTGGCATTGTCTCATCACTGAGGTGAGACATAATCATTTCGGACTCGTAGCCGGTGACTATTGTTGTTTCTTCGATATCGTTTGCTGAAAGAATTTCAATATGGCGTTTTAGTAGACTTTTTCCTTCAAATTCCAGTAATGATTTAGGTTGGTTGGCTGCATGCGAACCAAGTCGGTTACCAATGCCCGCGGCAAGAATAATGGCCTTCATGTTTATTACTTATACCTTTGTGTAAATTGTTATCGAACCAAGGGAGGTTTTGTCGTCTATTGGCAACTATCAGGAATATTTGAATTGTAACATTGTTACTAAAAATGTCTTCACTTGCATTTTTGGATAAAAACTCAATTAATCATCAATAAACTGTCGTAACTCATTATAAGTAGTGTATTTAAATCTACAAATGAATATTCCTGAACAATTAGGCAAGTATGAAATAAAAGAACAAGTCGGCCGTGGCAGCATGGGCATTGTCTATAAAGGCTATGATCCGTTTGCTGATCAAGATGTTGCGGTGAAGGTAGCCTTGTCAGAAAACTTAAATGATAAGGAATCCGGGGAACGATACCGGAAGATGTTCTTTAATGAAGCGCATACTGCCGGAACATTAAGGCACCCCAATATAGTCGAGATCCTTGATGCAGGTGCGGACGAGGAGCACTGTTATATTGTTATGGAGCTAATTGAGGGTGGGAATACGCTTAAGACATATTGCCATCCTAATAAGCTATTACCATTTGAACTTGTTATTGAAATTATATTCAAGTGTGCAAAGGCATTGGATTATGCGCATCGTAATGGGGTTATTCACCGTGATATAAAACCAACTAACATCCTGATTGACGAGAATCAGGATGTGAAGATTGCTGATTTTAGTATCGCGCATATTATGTCCGCTGATACAACTAATACCATGCCTATGGGTTTCGTTGGTTCTCCGCGATACATGTCACCTGAACAAGTGCAAGAAGATGTCATAACAAATCAAACCGATCTTTTTTCATTGGGTATTGTCATGTACGAATTGCTAACCGGGAAACATCCATTTCCCGCAGACAGTTTTTCCCGTCTGATACACATGATAATCAATGAGAAACATTTGCCACTAAGTACCCATCGTTCAGATGTACCAGAGATTCTTGAAAAGATTATTCATCATGCCTTGCAAAAAAATCCTGAAAAACGCTACAAAATGGATTTGAATTTCGCTGCAGATTTAAGTTTGGCGTTTGATTATCTGGAACAACCGCAGGAAGATATAGAAGTTCAGGAAAAGTTTAATACCATTCAGGCGTTGGACTTTTTTAAAGAATTTCCCGAATCTGAGTTATGGGAAATTATTCGTGCGTGTATCTGGCAGCAATTTAAAGCAGGCTCCGAAATTATAGTTGAAGGTGATATCGATGATTCATTTTATATCATCACCTCTGGTGAAGTAGATGTTTATAAAGACAATGCATTGATCGGAAATCTACAAACAGGTGATTGTTTCGGGGAGATGAGTTATTTAAGTAAGGCTAAACGAACAGCAACAATCACCGCTAAAAATGACGTTGATTTAATGAAAATAAATGCGACATTGATTGAACAAGCATCGATTGAATGCCAGTTGCACTTTAGTCGTGTATTTATGCAGACCCTTGTTAAGCGGCTTTCTGCCACTACAGCAATGTACGTTTCTCGAGAAGATTAACCTTTATGAGGGTTATATTGTTTATATAAATTAATCAGGTTTTGAGTTGATGAGTCTAATCCTTCCGTTGCCACCGTTTCTTCCAGATTGTCATAAATGTCAGCAGCAAGTTTTTTCCCTAGTTCGACACCGTATTGGTCAAAAGAGTTAATTTCCCATAGTAAGCCTTGTATGAATGTTCGGTGTTCATACATTGCGATCAAAGAACCTAGAGTCTTTGGTGTCAGTTCAGAATATAAAATAGTTGTGCTTGGCTTATTGCCAGGAAAATATTTATTTGGGTCAGAGTTATTTTCTCCTTGCATTAAAGCTTGGCTTTGCGCGAGACAGTTAGCAAGTAATTGTGCATGATGTTTTTTGTTTCCTTGCTTTGCTAACGGCACAAGAAAATCAATTGGGACTATATGAGTTCCTTGATGTAGTAATTGAAAAAAAGAATGTTGTGAATTTGAACCCGTCGATCCCCATATAATAGGTATGGTTTTGTAAGCAACCCGGTGACCGCTTAAATCCAATGATTTACCGTTGCTCTCCATGAAAAGCTGTGCGAGGTAATCGGGAAACAATTTAAGGGATTCGTCATAAGGAATGAATGCATGTGTCTCTGCATCAAAGAAACTGGAATACCAGTAATCGATCAAAGCAAGTTTGACGGGGATGTTTTTTTCTATTGGCGCTTTAGAAAAATGCTCATCCATGTCATGGGCGCCAGCAAGTAAGTCTTCAAAGTTATCGAAACCAATTGCCAGCGCGATGGGCAATCCAATTGAGGACCACAGTGAGAATCGCCCACCAACCCAATCCCATAGATCATAGACATTTGCAGCCTTTATACCAAATTCATTGGCTCCATCTAGGTTATTAGAAACAGCTATAAAATGTTTGCTTAAATCATTACATCCGTTTTGTTGCATCCATTTTTTTAGAGTTTTTGCATTTGTTAATGTCTCAATTGTATTGAATGATTTAGATGAAATAATAAATAATGTTGTTTCAGGGTTTATTGATTTTTGTACAGATTCAATTGCTTGATAATCGATATTAGATATAAAAAAAGATCGTGTTTCACCTTGGCGATATTTTTCTAGAGCATCGACCACCAATTTTGGGCCGAGATCAGAACCGCCAATGCCAATATTGACAAAGGTATCAATGGGTTTGTTTGTCCATCCACGATAGCTCTTATCCTGAATTTTTGTTACAAAGATCTTAATTCTATTGAGTTCAACATGGACCTTTTCGACAATATCTTTATTGTCTATTTCTATTTTTTGATCAACGGGGGATCTAAGAGCAATATGAAGAGCTGCACGATTTTCTGACACATTAATATTTTTACCAGAGAACATTGCTCTGATTGATTCTTCGACATTGGATGCTTTTGCATACTTGAAAAGTAAGTCCAGTGTTTCATCAGTTAGAATATTTTTAGAGTAGTCTATGTAAAGTGTAGACAGTTGCTGGGTATAGTTTTTGCCACGATCTGGGTCATGCATAAATAAATCACGCAAATGAATATTTTGCATCGCTTTAAAATGAGCAGATAATTGATCAAAGATTGATTGCTTATCATTCGAAGAAGTCATACTTGGTATTTCTTAGTGTATTTATTAGTTCAAAGACTTGGTTGGCTAATTTTAGAATGGATTTATAATCCATCCAAGGATTATAAAAAATAAACAGGTACTTATTAGACAACGTAAATATAAGGAGTCTTAATTCGTAACAGGCTCCTTACATTGAAGGTAATGCTAAAATCAAAATAGCATCTTTTATTACAGACTGACGACTATCAAGCTGTATCGGTAATGTAATGTTCCAATTGCTCAATAATGAATTCTTTTTCTGTGATTATGTTTTTAACTACATCCATAATCGACAAAACACCGACAGTTTTATCGTTATCTACTACAGGCAAATGGCGTATATGATTATTAGACATAATGACCATGCATTCATCTATTGTTTGAGATGAATTAACGGTCTTCAAATCTGAAGTCATGATTTCACTGACATTGGTTTCAGATGAACTTCGATTGTTGAGGATTACCTTTCTGGTGTAATCCCTTTCTGACAGGATGCCAACTAGATTATTGTTTTCCATAACGAGTAGGGCGCCGACTTCTTTCTCATTCATCATCTTTATAGCATCAATAACGAGTGAGTCTGGCCGCACCGAGAATATTTCACTGTGTTTGGCATTTAGCAGCTGTTTTACAGTTGTAGTCATAATAGCCCCTCTCTATTTTAGACAAAGTCCAAGCACTACAAATGGAGTAGTGCCTACGCTTCAGTATAGTAGCCTTGGTATCGTGGTCAACATTGTCAGGTTATGCATAATATTTATCATTAATGTCGTTCCAGTATGACACTATCATTGATATTAAAATCAACGTAGATGCATTAATATACGTCGGTAACTTACATTACTTTCATAAGTTTGATGCGTTACATATATGTTGCAACGCACATTGAAAAAGAGTGCATTTATAAATTTAAGATAGACAGAACGATTCCATGACTAATAGTACGCCAGAAAAACTTGGAAAATATGAAGTACGAGATGAGATCGATCGTGGCAGTATGGGTGTCGTTTATCTTGGGCATGACCCCTATATCAATCGTCCGGTTGCACTAAAGGTTGCATTTCTAGATTCATTAAATGATCCAGAGTCTGGTGAGCGCTATCGTAAAATGTTCTTCAACGAAGCTCATACCGCCGGCCTCCTGACACATCCCAATGTTATTAATATTTATGATGCCGGTGTAGATGATGACAATTGTTATATCGTTATGGAGTATATCGAGGGCGGTAATACCCTAAAGCCTTATTGTAATTCTGATACGTTGTTACCTATAAACAAGGTCGTTGAAATCATTTTTAAATGCGCAAATGCGCTTGATTATGCTCATCGACAGGGGGTTGTGCACAGAGACATCAAGCCTTCAAACATACTTTTTACGCCTGATCAGGATGTAAAGATTGGTGATTTCAGTATTGCCCATATTTATAACGCGGATTCAACCACGACACAGATGGGGGGCATGATGGGCTCACCGAGATATATGTCTCCCGAGCAACTTCGCGAAGAACACGTCACTAACCAGACCGACATCTTTTCATTGGGTGTGGTCATGTATGAATTATTAACCGGTAGACAGCCTTTCCCGGCGGATAGTTTTTCACGGTTGGTAAATACGATATTGAACGATGAACCGCCACCAATGAGTGATTATCGGAGTGATCTACCTGACGCGTTAAACGATATTGTGATGAAGGCCTTAGAGAAAAATGTGGCCAATCGTTATCAAATGGGATTAGATTTTGCTGCAGATCTTACCAAGGCATTTGATACGCTAGAAAAACCAAAAGAAGATATCTCTGCAGAAGAGAAATTTAATTCGGTCAAACAGCTTGAATTCTTCACTGGTTTTCCGGATGCAGAAATTTGGGAAATTCTACGTGCCAGTACCTGGCAAGATTACAATGCGAATGATGACATCATTGTTGAAGGTGATATGGATGATTGTTTTTATATCATCGTTAATGGCAGTGTTGACGTAATGAAAAATGGAGCTGTTATTAGAAGTCTGGATAAAGGTGATTGCTTTGGCGAGATGGGCTATCTGGCTAAAACCAAGCGGACTGCCACTATCAAGTCACCCGATCACACATCGCTAATGAAGATTAATTCAACGGTTATATCTCAAGTGTCGCTAAATTGTCAGGTTCGATTTCTAAAGGTCTTTTTAAGAACATTAATACATCGCTTGTCTGCAACCACGGAAAAGATATCTCAGGAGATATGAATTATATTGCGGCGCAATATAACGGTGTTTTTTCCATTTGAGATGTTTTTTTATTGTCTATACTTATCAATTAAGAATTAGATAAAGAGTTATATTAAGTTCAACTAGTGCTCAAATAATAAATAATTAAATTTACTTAATCTTAATAATTAAAACCTCATTTTAGGGGAGGGTGTCCAAATGATTTTATACGGACTGTTCAAATCGCGATCAGGCATTCAGCTTTTCGCAGTGCTATTCATAACCTTCAATGTTTTTTCGGTAGCTTCATTTCCAGCCTATAGCGTCAGTTTTGGATCTGGTGATTTTTCAGGCAATGTCGATACCACTTTGACTTTTGGCTCCGGTTATAGAGTGGATGGATCAGATGCTCAGATTGTCGGTCTTTCTGGAGACCCCGCTGGTTTATCTGGGGCTGGGGCCGCCACTACGGGCACTGCGTTTTCAGAAAATTCAGATGATGGCAATCAGAATTTCAATGAAGGGAACATTAGTACCATCGGTAAATTCACCACTGAAGTTAAATTTGAATACAAAAACTTTGGTCTTTTTACAAGATTTAATGGGTTTAAAGATTATGAGAATGTTAACGCAGGAAATCGATTAGCGTTAAGTGACAAAGCACAGAGGTTAGTAGGCCAAAATATCAATTTACAGGATTTGTACGTTTGGGCAGATTTTAATGTTGGTCACATGCCAGCCAGTATTCGTGTTGGCGAGCAGGTAATAAGCTGGGGTGAAAGCACCTTCATTCAAAATGGTATTAACGTCATTAATCCTTTTGATGTAAGTAAATTGCGTACACCAGGAGCACAAGTACGTGACGCTTTAATGCCAGTAGGCATTGTAAGCCTTTCAATTGCGCCAACTGATGCATTATCTATTGAAGGTTATTATCAATATGATTGGGAACGAACAATTATCGAGCCTGTAGGTTCTTACTTCTCAACCAATGACTTTGTTGGTGATGGCGGACGAAAAGTGATGCTGGGATTTGGTGGTGCTGCATTTGGCACCGGTTTTATTGGTTCTGATAGAGGTACTGCTTTTGGTACCGGTTTAACAGGATTGATTAATGGTGTATTGCCGGCTGGCGCGACTGCGTTGGCGGCTTTCAACCCTGACTTTCTTGGTGTTTTGCGTACTGCCGATGATCGACCGGGTAATGGCGGTGAGTTTGGGATTGCTTTTCGTTATTTTGCAGAACAGTTAAATGATACAGAGTTTGGCCTTTTCTTTATCAATCATCATAGCCGAACTCCTATCATAAGTGCCGTAACAGGGACTGCGGCCGGTGTAACTGCAGCTACGGGTTCCGCAGTTGGTATTGGTGGTAGTGCTGCGATACTTGGAGCAGTGGGTGCTGCTGGTAGGACAGCTATTGCTGGTGCAGTGGCTACTGACCAATATGCACAAACTGCAAATTATAAGATTGAGTATCCAGAAGATATTCAAAGAGTCGGTCTTAGTTTTAATACTCAACTTCCTGGTTCAGGTGTTGCTTTGCAAGGAGAATATACCTTCATTCATGGTGCTCCTCTACAAGTTGATGATGTCGAGCTGTTGTTTCAGGCATTATGTCCTTTAAATGCAATAAATGCGGCGGTTAAAACAAACCAGCTTGATTCCGGTTGCGCGAACACAGGAACCGAACAGTATCTTCCGGGTTTTATTGAGAGGAATGTAAGTCAACTTCAGGTGACAGCGACTCAGGTACTTGGGCCAGTAATGGGTGCTAATCAGGGAGTACTTGTCGGTGAGGTTGGAATCACTCATGTACATAATATGCCGAAGAAAAGTGATTTACGTCTTAATGGTGCAGGGACCTTTACCAGTGGTAATCCTTTTCATGCTTCAGCTACAGGTGCACATGCAGGCAAAGCGGCTGAAGATGGCGATCATTTTGCCGATGCAACCTCTTGGGGTTTTCGCATCGCTGGTCGCTTGACCTACAATAATCTCATTGGACCTTTCAATGTCTCACCCAGGTTTGCATTCTCTCATGATGTCAGCGGTATAACACCAGGGCCGGGAGGAAATTTTCTAGAAGGTCGTAAGGCTTTAACTTTAGGTGTCAGTACAGATTATCAAAATAAATGGCAGGCTGATATTGGTTACACGGCTTTTTCAGGTGCAGGACGATATAATTTATTAAATGACCGTGATTTTGTCGCTTTCAACATGAATTATTTTTTCTAGGATTAAGGGGAACGAAATGAATAATAAAAATATAAACTTAATCCTCGGTAGTATTTTAGTACTAACAGTCGCTCTACCTGTGAGTGCACAAATGACAGCAGATGAAGTTGCGCGTTTGGGTGTGGATTTGACACCCTTGGGGGGAGAAAGAGCTGGTAATGAAGATGGCACAATCCCCGCTTGGGATGGTGGATTAACGCAAGCGCCTTCTGGCTATACAGAAGGCGGTTATTATATTGACCCGTATGCTGGTGATGTCGTTAAAGCAATGATTACATCAAGCAATATGGTTGAGCACGCAGGTAAATTGACGGAAGGGCATAAGGCCTTGCTAAAGACCTATCCTGATAGCTTCAAGATGAATATCTATCCAACACATCGTTCAGCTGCTGCTCCACAACATATTTATGATGCGACTAAAAAGATTGCGGCTGCTGCAAAACTTACGGCGGATGGCAATGGTGTTGATAATGCAATCATAGGCATACCATTTCCAGCGCCGTCAAATGGATTGGAAGCTATCTGGAATCATATTCTTAGATTTCGCGCAGACTTTGCTGATCGCGAGGTAGCTCAGGCGGCGCCTACTCGAAGTGGTGCCTATACGTTGGTGAAGTTCTCTGATCAGTTTAACCTTCAGTATAACCGTCCAGGTATGACAGCCGAAAAATTGAATAATATAGTTCTGTATTTCAAGCAAGAGGTTAAGGAGCCAGCTAGGTTAGCCGGTGGTATTCTTCTGGTTCATGAAACGCTGAATCAGAAAGCTGAAAATCGTAAAGCCTGGCTCTATAATCCTGGTCAGCGTAGAGTCAGACGCGCACCAAATGTGGCCTTTGATAATCCGGGCACGGCATCAGACGGCATGCGCACAAATGATCAGTTTGATATGTTCAATGGCAGCCCTGAGAGATATAACTGGAAGCTAGTGGGTAAGAAGGAAATGTATGTTCCCTATAACAATTACAAGCTTCAGGACCCCAGTGTTAAATATGCCGATATTTTGAAGCCATTACATATAAACCCCGAAATTCCACGTTATGAACTACACAGGGTTTGGATAGTAGATGCAACATTGAAAGAAGGATCCAGACACCTGTATAAAAGACGTACTTTTTATATTGATGAAGACTCATGGCAGATTTTGACAGTTGATCAATATGATAATCGGGATCAACTGTGGCGTGTTTCAGAGGGTTTCGCAATCAATCATTATAACGTGCCTAATTTATGGACAACACTGGAGGTTCATACTGACCTACAGGCAGGGCGATATATTGCGATTGGTTTAACAAATGAAAGTAAGCCGTACAACTTTAATGCAAATTTTCCAGCGAGTGAATTTACACCTTCAGCATTGAGAAGGGCTGGCAAACGATAATCTAATTTCTCTTGTCGATAACTAAATCGCAAATTGGTTAATCAAAGAAACGCTTGGTAATGCACGTATGCAGACCAGGCGTTTTTTATGTCCAGAGATGGACTGTCATGATTCATGTTCCAGACAAATCATAAGCGCCTACTTCCATGTAGGCGATGTCGTGAAAGTACAGGTAGTCCGAAGCGACGATGTATAACAATAATTATTACTAGTTTATTTTTATAAAAAAAGAATAATAAACACATGCGAAATTCATTCTCCCCAAGCGTATCAAAACTACAGAAGGCCTGTTGCATTCTTTCAATGATTGTAATCATGTCAATGCCTGTCAGTGTTGATGCGGATGATAATTCTGCTAAGGCAAAATTGGCAGCACAATCTATGTTGCTCGATGGTGTATCTAAGCAAGGTATAATGGTTGTGGTAGGCGAGCGTGGACATGTACTTGTTTCATCTAATGGTCAAAATTGGGAACAGATAATAGTGCCAACAAGGGCAACACTCACGGGTGTTTATTTTCATGATAAGCAAAATGGTTGGGCCGTCGGCCATGATGCAGTTATTTTAAAAACAACAGACGGGGGTAAGCATTGGCAGAAAGCATATTACGACCCAGAAGGTGAGATACCCTTGTTTGATGTTTGGTTTAAAGACGAAAGACATGGTTTGGCAATAGGCGCTTATGGCTTATATCTTATTTCTGACGATGGCGGTGCTAGTTGGAACGTCAGTGAAATAAATATCAGTATAAATAAATCAGTAACTTCTGCTGATGAAGAAGAAAAAGTTGAAAAAGATGATGATGATTTTCTCGAATCTTATGATCTACATTTAAACAGTATCGCTTTATCTGCTAACGGCAAATTATTTCTAGCTGCTGAGGCCGGTAAGATCTATCGCTCAGATGATTTAGGTGTTAGTTGGCTTGCCTTAACATCTCCCTATATCGGTTCATTTTTTGGTGTATTACCTTTGACAGGGGATACCGTACTCGCCTTTGGATTGCGCGGGCATCTTTTTCGATCTGAGGATGCGGGTATTAGTTGGCAGGAATTAGACACGCCAACACAGGAAATGCTGACAAACGGAATAATAAAGAAGAATGGCGAAATATATATCACTGGATTAGGTGGAACTATCCTGAAAAGTACTGATGATGGGATGAATTTTTCATTAGTGGAACAAGGTCATCGTGATGGGTTTAGCGCTATCATACAAAGCTCTGATGACAAATTATTCACGGTAGGGGAAAAAGGAGTCGATCTACTTAAGTAGGTCAAAACTATGCCGGATTCAAAAATTATAAATACGCTGGAAAAAATACTGTTCTCAAATCGTCCATGGGTCATTGGGTTTTTTGTATTAGCCACGATCTTCATGTTTTCATCTGCAACAAAGCTAAAAGTAGATGCAGGGTTTTCAAAACTGTTACCGCTTCAGCATGAATACATGCAGACATTCACCAAGCATCGGCAGGAATTTGGTGGAGCAAACCGTGTACTTGTTGCGTTGATAGCAAAAGACGGTGACATGTTTACCGCTGAGTTTTTTGATGCGTTGAAACAAACGACAGACGATGTCTTCTTTATTGAAGGCGTTGATCGAACCCGGGTTACTTCAATCTTTACGCCTAATGTCAGGTTCACAGAAGTTGTTGAAGATGGAATTGCCGGTGGTAATGTGGTCCCCGATGATTATGAAAATACACCTGAAGGTCGAGCCAGAGTCAAAGAAAATATTATCAAGGCAGGTATCGTCGGCAGACTGGTGGCCAATGATTTTTCAGGAGCACTTATTAGTGCGCAACTTTTAGAATTTCATCCTAACACCGGTGAACGACTGGATTATGTAGACGTTGCAAGACAACTGGAAGAAAATATACGACAGAAACATAGTAATGCAGATGTCAGTGTGGATATTAATTACCACATAATTGGTTTTGCTAAGGTCATAGGAGATATCACTGAAGGTGCAAAACGAGTCGTTATTTTTTTTATCATCGCCTTATTTATTACGGCACTTTTAGTCTATCTTTATTCGCAATCGATCAAGCTGACCATCATTCCTTTGACCTGTTCATTGGTAGCTGTAGTCTGGCAATTAGGCATACTTCCTTTACTTGGATTCGGTATCGACCCCATGTCAATACTAGTACCATTTTTGATATTTGCGATTGGTGTGAGTCATGGCTTGCAAATGATTAGCTCCTTCAGAGCAGAAGTCTTTCTTGGTAATAGTAGTCTCCATTCTGCCAAGAAAAGCTTTAGACACTTGCTGGTACCCGGCACAATCGCATTGGTGAGTGATACGATTGGTTTCATCACGATATTGATGATTGATATTGAAATTATTCAGGAAATGGCAATCACAGCGAGTTTAGGTGTCGCGGTTATTATTTTGACCAATCTACTTCTTTTACCGGTACTCGTTTCTTATATAGATTTAGGTGAAAAATATAGAGGCAAGCTAATTAGTCGTGCAGATGCCTTATTACCTTTATGGAAAAAACTAGCTAATGTTTCTGAACGTGGTCCAGCAACAAAAATAATTCTCATTAGTTTCGTCTTGCTCGGTTTTGGTATCTGGAAAGGAACTGACATTAGAATTGGTGACCTGCATCGAGGTGTGCCTGAGTTACATGGAGACTCTCAATATAATATTGATACAGATGTAATTGCGGACCGGTTTTCTATCGGTGTTGATCTTATATCAGTAATAGTTGAAACAATTCCGGAAGGTTGTATCAATTATGATGTCATGGATACGATAGATCGTTTTGAATGGGCCATGAGAAATGTCGATGGAGTGCAATCGGTTATCGGTCTCCCGACTATTGCTAAGCGAATTAATGCCGGATGGAACGAGGGCAACATAAAATGGCAGGTTTTGCCACGGAATCAATCTGTCTTAGTTCAGTCTGTTTCTTATGTACCAACATCCTCCGGATTATTAAACAGTGATTGCAGTGTTATTCCAGTATTAATATTCACTAAAGATCATAAGGCAGAAACGATTTCTAATATTATCGCTAACATTAAAACATTCCGGGAAGAATTTGATTCAGAGACAATTAAATTTAAATTAGCCACAGGTAATGTTGGTGTGATGGCAGCAACCAATGAAGAAGTAGACGCGGCACAGTTCCCAATTTTAGTTTATGTATTCTCGGCAATTATTGTTTTATGTCTAATTACATTTAGATCGGTAAAGGGCACCTTATGTATAGTTATTCCACTGGCATTAGTTTCATTACTTGCTTATGCGTTGATGACTATTTTAGAGATTGGACTCAAGGTAAATACCTTGCCAGTAGTTGCTCTAGGTGTCGGCGTGGGTGTGGATTACGGAATATATATTTATAGTAGATTGGATAGTCTATTAAAACAGGGCATGTCACTCAAAGAAGCCTATGTAGTAACATTACAAATAACCGGCTCTAGTGTTATTTTTACCGGGGTCACATTGGCTATAGGAGTTATCACATGGATATTCTCTCCGCTTAAGTTTCAGGCAGACATGGGGATCTTGCTGACATTTATGTTTTTGGTGAATATGCTTGGTGCTATATTATTACTGCCAGCAATTGCTGCGATAATGAATAAAAAAACTGTTTAATTATTAGTAGTATTTTTTTGTGTAAGAGTTTTATTCAAGTTCAATATCAATGAATACTTTAGCTAATATAAAGTATTGCTGAATATACAAGTTTAATTATCTCATCGCTGGGCTTTGGTTGCGACAGAAGCAGGCTATTTTATTGATGAGATTCTGGAATACGACGTTAATTTTTCTTTATTCTTTGCAATCGATAATTGCTAAAAAAGCTTCATCTATAGATGGTGCCCTGAAGAGGATTCGAACCTCTGGCCTTCCCCTTAGGAGGGGGACGCTCTATCCAGCTGAGCTACCAGGGCAATGAATGAAAACAGCAACTTATAGCATAAAGTGTGGTAGATAAAAAAGCTAGGTGGAAAATAACATAGCTTCCAGTGTGTGTATGCGAGCAGACTTGATGCTATGAGTTTAAGCTGGTTCAGGGTATTAGCAGATAGCTAGCTGTCATATTGATCGAAATACTTATGAAATTCATCAGCTGACATATCGACATCGTCAACTTTCATTACCTTCGTCATTTGAATGGATTGCGTCACCATGTCATTTAATTTAAGTAACGTTTTGATTTTCATTGGAGCAGTTCTTAGATCGGCAACCATCAGTCCAATCTCATTGTTTTTAGATTTTATTGGCCGCATTAGAATTACAGGTAAAAAGCTGTTTTCGAGTAATAAATTAAAGCCACGATAGATGCTGCCCTTAAAATCAATCAAACAATCACCATACTCGTTTTCAGCGGCAATCAAGTTATTGCCTCTGGTAGAATCTAGATCAGGTTTGTTATCACAATGTTCGAGGCCATAAAAGGTAAGACTATCCCAGTCATGTTCATCACTATGACAAATCATGCCAATAAGACCACCATGCCAGACAGGTTCAAATAGTGCAGGGCTCATGTCAGCGAGCACATCTGTGTCATGGACAACTAAGTGACCTTTGTCGAAGGATACATTTCCAAAGTAAACATGGTTGTCCACTTTATGCAGGACATAATACTTGCCCAGACCAAAAAGACATAACTTCTCGAGGAGTAGCTTGAAATTTTTTGCAATCATTTAACTCCTCCAGCGTATTAAACAAATATACATATCATAATTTTTCTTGATTCTCGGATCTTTTAAGTGAAGAAAGACGATCTTATCTAAAATACAAACAGAAAGTTTTCATACTATAATATAACATTTCATGAATTATCTATATTATAGGAATAACTTATGGATATTACTGCTTATCTTAAAGTAATGGTTGATCATGATGCTTCTGATCTGTTTTTCAGTGTCGGCGCACCGGTCAATATTAAAATAGAGGGGCATACCAAGAATATCGGCGATAAACCCTTGTCATCTCAGGATGCTCGTTCGCTTGCCTATTCCATAATGAATGATGAACAAGTGTCTTCATTTGAAGCCAACCTAGAATTGAATATGGCGATTTCAATGAGTGATCTTGGACGCTTCCGGGTGAATATTTATCGCCAGCGTGGCGAGACGGGAATGGTGATACGCTATATTCAAAATAAAATTCCATCGATTGAATCATTAGGGCTCCCGGTTATTCTAAAAAAAATAATTATGGAGAAACAAGGTCTGATTTTAGTTGTAGGGGCTACCGGCTCTGGTAAATCAACCACGCTAGCATCGATGATTGATTACCGTAATGAAAATAAACACGGCCATATACTGACAATTGAAGACCCTATCGAGTTCGTTCATGAACATAAAAAATCTGTCGTTGATCAACGCGAAGTTGGATTGGACACCCATTCTTATGGTGATGCATTAAAGAATGCACTACGTGAAGCACCCGATGTTATTGTCGTTGGTGAAATACGTGACCGGGAAACCATGCGGCATGCAATCCATTTTGCAGAGACAGGACATATTTGTTTATCTACCTTACATGCGAATAATGCGAGTCAAACGTTGGAAAGAGTCATCAATTTTTTCCCGGACACAGCTCACCATGGCTTGTTAATGGATCTGTCTCAACATTTGAAAGCGATTATTTCACAACGATTAATACCGGGCATCGATGTCAAGCGTGTACCGGCAGTCGAGATTTTACTAAACACGCCTTATATTGCAGAATTAATCGAAGATGCAAGAATAGACGAAATCAAAGATGCGATGCTAAAAGCAGAGCTTGATGGGATGCAGACCTTCGATAGTTCTCTCTATGCATTATATAAAGAATCGAAAATCGGCATGGAAGATGCACTAAAAAATGCAGACTCACATAACAATTTGCGTTTAAAACTTCGTTTGGAAAGCCCAGAGAAATTTACTGATGGTGATGATTTAAAGATTACGGAAGATGAAAAAAATATGCCTGGATTCAATCTTTCTAAATAATATTTAATCAACAACAACGAATGAGTGATTTTGAGCTCTAAGATAAGATGAAAATTAAAAAAATAAAATTATCTCTATATCGTGGCTGGCTTTTATAACGATATGTACATTAATTATAATTTTAGGCTATTTATTAGAAGATAAATTACGATCGATTGAAACCGTACGCGCGCATAATACGTTGATTTCTGTTAGTTCACTTAAGGCGCATGACTTAGCTACCTGGATCAAAGAGATTCGTGACGATAATACATTATTAATGCAAAACCAGCCCTTTATCGAAAATATATATCAATACACAGTATTGAATAAAACATCAGCACTGCCATCAATTAACAACTACTTAAAAAACATGCGCCGTTTGCATGATTATTTAACAATAGAGTATATAAGTGTAGATGAGGCTTTTGTCATCTCACCTTCAAATACATATCCATTATCTGAGTTTAATAAAGCAAACATATCAAAAGCAGTTGAAAAAAATAAACTAATTTTTACTGATTTGCACAGGCATGAGACAAATGGAGAGGGCTTTGTAGGTATAGACGCCTATATTCCCATCCAATATTACATTAATGGTGAGTACCTGACATTAGGTGTGATATTTATTCGAACCGATGCAAATAAAAACATACTGCCACTATTAGAAACATGGCCGTACGTGACAGAAACAGCAGAAACCTTACTGGTTAAACGCGAAGATGATAAAGTGGTTTTTCTGACAGATCTCCGTTTTACTCGAGATGCCGCATTTAAGTTAACTCGCTCAATTGATGATACAAACTTGCCTGCAGCTATTGCCTTGCGCGGCTATGAAGGTGTAATGGTAGGGCAAGATTATCGTGGGGTAGAAGTTCTTGCGACAGCACATAAAGTCGACGGCTCTAATATGTCGATTATTTCTAAGATTGATGCAGATGAGGTTTATTCTCACAGTGATTTAATCACGCGTTGGGCTATTTACATTACACTGATTATTCTATCCACTGTATTCATAACCTTTTATTACTGGAACAAACTATTTACTCAACGCCTCATTGCCCAGAGTTATAAATCTCGACTCGATAAGAGGGCGTTGGCATCACACCTGGAGTTATTAAGTAAATATGCCAATGATATTATTCTATTAACAGATAACGATTGGAAAATAATCGAGGTTAATGAAAGAGCGCTAACGTCATATCAATATAACTATGAAGAAATAATAGGCCTGATTTACACAGATTTAAAATCGCCCACTAAGACGGGTGAAAACCAGGAAGTATTCGAAGGTTCATACAATGATGGCTTTATCTTTGAGGATAAACACAAACGCAAAGATAATTCCATCTTTCCGGTTGAAGTCAGTCTACGTACGATAAAAAATAAAGGTGTAGTCTATCGACAGCTTATCATTCGAGATATCACTGAACGAAAAAATATCGAGCACCGTTTCAAGTTAGCTATATATGCAACCGAGCAGGGTATATGGGATTGGGATCTAGTTTCAGATGATTTCTGGTGGTCTGAAAATACATATAAGCTATTAGGTTATGAAAAGGAAGAGTTTACTCCCTGTTACGAATTATTCTTGGCAAAAATACACCCCGAAGATAGGCAACGTATGAAAAATTATGTTGAGTCAATACGCGTAAAAAAATTAAACGAGACGCTTGATATTGAAGTTCGGGCCAAGAGAAAAACAGGCGAATACTGTTATTATATCTTAAGGGGACAAGCAGAATTTAATGAAGTAAACCAACCTGTCAGAATAATAGGCTCTATCCTCGATGTATCTGAACAAAGAAAATATCAAGACATAATCAAACAAGATCAAATCAAATATGCTGCACTGATAGAAAATATTCCTGAATGTGTCTATTCATTGAGCGTAAATAAGAAAACGATGCGAACAGAACAAATTTACCTTTCAGACGAATGGCAAGAGTGGACGGGTATAGCGGCATCTAAAGTTATTGAGGATTCGCATGTTTGGTATAAGGTTATTCACGATGATGATAAAAAAGAAAGCTTTAAAAGGTTTTCAGAGGCGATAAAAAATAATGCCGATTACTATTCCGAATACCGCCTTGTAAACGTTAAAACCAATGAAGTGCATTACATAAAGGATCATGGTACCCCTCGTGCGGGAGATGAAAGTGCTGCAGACGTTATTTATGATGGGGTGATGGATGATGTCACTTCTGAAAAAATAGCCGAATTAGAACGTAATGAATCAAACGAATTATATGAAAAATCTTTGATTGAAACGATCAAGGCTATTTCGGTAACGGTAGAAAAACGTGACCCATATACTGCTGGCCATCAAAACAGAGTGTCCCATTTATGCTGTTTAATAGCTGAAAAATTAAGTCTTCCACAGACGCAAATTAAAGGCTTAAGGCTGGGGGCGATGATTCATGATATTGGTAAGATTTATATCCCCGCAGAGATACTTAATCGTCCAGGTAAACTGACTGCGGCAGAATTTGAGATGATAAAATCACATCCCGAGGTCGGCTATGACATTATCAAAAATATTGCATTCCCTTGGCCAGTTGCGGAAATGATCTTGCAACATCATGAACGATTAGACGGTTCTGGTTACCCAAAAGGTTTGAAAGGAAATGCAATAATTCTGGAAGCGCAAATCCTAACGGTTGCTGATGTAGTTGAGGCTATAACAGCACATCGACCTTACCGAGCCTCACTTTCACTAGATGTGGCAATCGACGATATAAAAAAATATAAAGGAATTTATTATAATCCGGATATTGTAGATGCCTGTCTTGAAATAATTCAAAATACAGAGTTCACGCTTGAACAACTGAGTTAGATATAACCCGGTTGAAGTTTAGCTTACTTACAGCTACTCACGTTCTTGATATGGTTTTGGCTGATATTATGTTTAACACCCTGACCATTTAAATATTGCGCTTCAAGGGTATAGGCAAGTGCTTCCAGCTCATTCTTGCATTCAACGTTCTCACTTACATTATCTTCATACTGAAGATAATGTACCAATTCGTGTAACAAGATAGCTTTGCCTTCTTCTGTTTTTAAATCCAGAGAATCCAACATGTAAATGGTTTGATCATTAAAATTATACAAGCCTAATATATTGAGCTTTGTTGCATCTACGTTGCTCGGTAACTCTCCACCAAATGCGACTTCAGCAATAATATTTGGATTAGCAAAGACGAGTTCTGGTAATTTATCTAACTCATGTTTAAAACTGGTGCGATTGTTGATCCAGCCAACCAAGCCCTCCATTAAATCTTCAACGGTATTGTAAGAACTCATTTCCAGGTCAGTGTTAGCATATACTTGCATTTGCTCAATTTCTGATAATGGTTCGGTCATACCAAGGTAGTTTGGTACATCTGCTGATGCAGCCTGAGATAACAGGCTTGCGGTTAAAATAAGTATGGTGATGACATTAGCGCGTGATGGGTCATTAACACGTTTAACGCCTTCAATAAAATCAGCGCGGCGATCTTCCTTGATATTGTAATTATTATTATTCGCGTAATGAATCAGGTTTTGATATGTCTGTGGATCGTTCTTTTCCAGTCCACGTTCATAAACCAGGGTTTGTTTCCCATCAACAATACAGGGATGAACCATGAATTTTTTTCTGAGGTTATTGGATAATGCTTTTTTCTTGCTCATAATTTATTTTGAACCCATCAATAATATTAAATGATATACCTACTGAAAATTCAGTACCTATACTCTAAGTATAGACCAGTATAAGTCGTTTTTGATCATTGGATAAAGGTTTGTAAATCAACAATCTTGATTATATCTGATACTATTCATAATTTTTAAAATAATAGAATTTCAGGGCCAATTCTGAGCTTTGATAAGATTAAATAAAAAGGTATGTTGATGAAGTTAAGTCCTGTCGTACTAGCTGGTGGAGGTGGCACTCGCCTGTGGCCGTTATCAAGAGAGCATTATCCGAAGCAATTTTTATCTCTATTTGGAGAGAAAACATTACTTCAAAATACTCTGTTAAGAATGGATGGTTTGAATACCTCTGTAGAAGTCTTGGATCCGGTGATTATCTGTAATGAGGCGCATCGTTTTTTGGTGACAGAGCAAAGCGCACAGATATCCAGAAATATCAGCAATATTATCCTTGAGCCAAAAGGCAGGAATACAGCACCCGCCTTAACTGTAGCTGCAATACAACAAATCGAGAATGAAGGTGACGCAATCATTATCATGATGCCTGCGGATCATGTTATTACTGAAATAGCATTGTTTCATGATGCAATAAAAGCGGCTATGGAAATGGCGCAAGACAATTATCTTGTAACCTTTGGCATCAAACCAGCATCTCCTGAGACAGGTTATGGGTATATTCATATTGCTGACAAAATCAAGACTAGCAATGAGCAATTCATCCATGCAATAAGTGGGTTTACTGAAAAACCGGATCGACCTACAGCAGAGGAATATTTATGTTCGGGCGACTACCTGTGGAACAGTGGGATTTTCATGATGAAGGCGTCGGTTTGGCTGGAAAGAATAAAGTTACTGCAATTAGAGATAGCCAATGCGAGTGCAGGAGCAGTTAATAAGGGTAGAAATGACGGCTTATTTTTTAGATTGGATAAAGATTCGTTCCAGAAATGCCCGGATGATTCTATTGACTATGCGGTAATGGAAAAACTGGCGCAGAATAATGACGATAAAATTGCTGTAATACCGATTGATGTCGGCTGGTCTGATGTTGGTGCCTGGTCATCTGTATGGGAAATCAATGATAAAGATAGTAATAATAATTATATCGAAGGCGATGCAATTGTTGAAGATTCCAGTAATTGCTTTATCAAGAGTGAACGCGGTTTAGTCGTCACGATTGGTTGTCATGATATGGTCATCGTTGATACTGATGACGCGATTATGATTGCGGATAGAAATAAAACGCAGGACGTAAAGAAGGTTGTTGAAAAATTAAAAATCGACAATCGCAGTGAATCTTTGTTGCATCGAAAGGTCTATAGGCCATGGGGTAGTTATGACTCGGTTGATTCTGGAGAAAATTTTCAGGTTAAACGTTTGACAGTAAACCCCGGTAAAAAACTATCTTTACAATTACATCATCAGCGTGCTGAACATTGGGTCGTGGTCAAGGGTATTGCAAAGGTGACCAAAGGTGATGAAGTTATTGTCTTGCAAGAGAATGAGTCAACATACATCCCTGTTGGTGTTAAGCACCGATTAGAAAACACGACTGCTAATTTACTGGAAATCATTGAGGTACAATCAGGCGACTATTTGGGTGAAGATGACATTGTTCGATTTGATGATGATTTTGGACGTGACTAAGTAGTTATAATTTAATAAAGGCACAATAAGTATGCATGATACCTTACCTTTTCTTAATCAAAGAAAATTCCCAATAATCAAACGGGATAATCTGCATACGTTGCAAATTAATATTGGCTTGAAATGTAATCAGCAGTGTTTTCATTGTCACGTTAATTCGAGTCCGAAAAGAAAAGAAAAGATGTCAGATGCTACTATTGATGCGATTAAATCTTTCCTTATAACAAACAATATTGAATCGCTGGATATCACCGGTGGTGCGCCGGAACTTCATCCTGAATTCAGGTCTCTTGTTATGTATGCACGTGAAAATGGTATACATGTCATCGATCGATGCAACCTGACCATCCTGGGAGAACCGGGCATGGAAGATCTCGCAAATTTTCTTGCAGAATATAAAGTGGAAGTTATTGCTTCGCTACCCTGTTATGAATTGGAAAATGTAGATAAGCAACGTGGTGAAGGCGTGTTTGAGAAAAGCATTGCGGGTTTAAAACAATTAAACAAGGTCGGTTATGGTTATGCAAACTCCGATTTATCATTGAACCTGGTTTTCAATCCACAAGGGCCTGTATTACCACCAGCACAAGATGAGTTGGAGAGTGCTTACAAGAAAGAATTATTAAACAGGTATGGCATTGAATTTAATAAACTCTTTACCTTATGCAATATGCCGATCAACCGATTTGGCAGTACTTTGATATCTAATAATCAATTAGACGATTATATGGCAATCCTCATGCAGTCGCATCGAGATGAAAATATTGAAAATGTGATGTGTCGTAATTTAATCAGCGTCGATTGGCAGGGCTACGTGTATGATTGTGATTTTAATCAAATGTTAAACATCAATCTGAACGATAACGATAAACAGATACACATCTCTGAGTTGATTGACAATGATTTTGAAGGTGATGAGATTGCTGTCCGCGATCATTGTTATGGTTGCACTGCTGGTCAGGGTAGTAGCTGTGGTGGTGCATTAACAGCTTAAGTTTATATGCAAATAAAATTATCTATTATAACTCCAACGCTAAACGAAGCTGATCAAATAGAGCAACACCTTGGTAATCTTCAGCTATTACGACAGCAAGGTCACGAGGTAGTTGTCGTTGATGGCGGCAGTATTGATGATACTGTTTCATTAGTTTCTCCATTATGCGATCAAGTCTGTCAGACGCAGCAGTCACGTTCAATTCAAATGAACCGTGGAACTGAAGTAGCGTCTGGAGACTGCTTTGTGTTTTTGCATGCAGATACCGTTTTACCAGAGAATTTTCTTGAATCTCTGTCGAGCATTAATGGCATTGAGAATAAGTGGGGTAGATTTGATGTTCGTTTGTCTGGACGAAACAGCTTATTCAGGGTTATTGAATCATGTATGAATAGCCGTTCCAGTTTTACTGGAATTGTCACTGGTGATCAGGTTGTGTTCATTGGAAAGGAATTATTTAACAGAGTAGGGGGCTATCCAGAGATAGCATTGATGGAAGATATCGCCATTTCCAGACTGTTAAATAAATTCTCAAAGCCAATTCGTATTAGAGAAAAAGTAATCACTTCTAGCCGGCGCTGGGAAAACAATGGGATTGTTAAAACAATCATAAAGATGTGGCTGTTACGCTTGCTGTATTTGTTTCACTACGACACAAACAAACTTGCAAAACTCTATGAGTAAACAGCGTTCGAAAGGAGCGCTTCTCATTTTTACAAAAGCACCTGTTCGTGGTCAGGTTAAAACACGATTAATTCCTGGTATTGGTCGTCGGCGTGCTACGTCGCTATATTTAGAGCTTTTAACAAAAACACTAAGCATGGCGAGAAAATCTGGATTCTCCTCCATTCAGGTTTGGGTTAACGGTGAGCTTGAGCATAGTTACTTTAGGCGCTTAAAAAGTAGGCATTCAGTCAAGTTTTACCAGCAGAAAGGTAAAGATTTGGGAGAATGTATGTCCAATGCCTTTGATAGTGTTTTACGACAATATTCACACGCTGTTTTAATTGGTAGCGATTGTCCTTCATTAGAGTGTTCAGATTTAATAGCGTCAGTGGAATACCTTAAAACTAATGCCGATGTGGTTTTAGGCCCTGCAGTTGATGGTGGTTATTATCTTATAGGTTTAAATAGAAATAACTCTCAAATATTTTCAAATATAAAATGGGGTAAAAATAGCGTGTTTACTGATACGTGTGAAAAAATAAACGCTTTAGGTTGGCAGCTTGAATTATTGCCCCAGCGATGGGATGTTGATCGTACAGTGGATCTATTGCCCTATTTTAAGATGAAACGGACAAACTCTATCCTTTATTATTAAACAGTAGTACGTGTATCTACACGTTTAATGTTTTTTATAATTGCACGTTCTAGTGCAGCGATAAAATGCTCAAGTTCTCTTCGATCAAAGCTGCTCATATCTGAAAACTCAGCGCCTAAACGTAATGAGCCTGTTTCCTTGATGACCTCAACGTGGCAAATATTTAGAGAACTTAGAATTTTTCGTTCATCATTAACCTGAATCAAACAGGTAGGAATAATATCACCACTATTAATAGAGATATGTGAAGCTGGGTTAACGCGCAAACAAACGCCACCATGTGAAATATCCCTTAATTCAGCTTTGATTAATACTTCGTCTTCGTTGACGAGATTAACGGATACTGGTTCGCTAATGCTGGTAGTAATTCGATATGTATTACGCCTCTGATGGTATTCTACTTCATCGGGCATCCCGATTTTATAGTAGGCAGCTTTTGGATCATCGCCAATGGCTTCTACAGTCGCTACAAAATAGACAAACGCACCTTCATATTGAGCGTTGAATGAAATAGTTGTTCCAATTTCAATTTTAGAATGGCCATGTTCCGGATGGAGTTCATCAATAACCAGATAATTTTTGTCATTATTGACTTCAAGAATGGTGCTTCCATAACACTCGTCCGAAGATTCAATTGTTATAGTTAATAAAGAATGTTTTAAATGAATTTTTTTTAATAAGTGACTGATATCATCACTAGAGGTGAGCTTTATAGACTCAAGATCAGTTTGCTTACTTAGACTATTATCTGATATGCGTTTCTCAGTTATGGCTGTGTTTTGCATTACCATGAGAGTGATTAAACACGAGCAAGGCTGTGTTGGTCATTATTTGACTTGTTTCTTCCCTCGGCGCTATAAGTAGTTTGTTTATCAGTATTACCGTAAAAAATATCGAGTATTTTTTCATTAAATAATTGACTGATTTCAATGACGCCACCGTTTATTTTATTTTGTTGCTTACATTTTTTCAGATAATTTTGGATTTCATTATTTAATAATTTTACTTCGCTTGAAAATGATGTTTTTTCATCATGAATTTCATAATGGTGTTTTTCATTCTCTAAATAAAGTTGTCTTTGATTATCCAGCATACCAAGCTTATCTAGCATTGATGTCTTTTCTTCGGATAATTCGGCAACCAGATCAGTATTGCGTTCTTTTAGCGCGACGAGCTCTTTGATTAGAACATCATGAAGTTCACTCAAAACAGATATTTCTTGTCTGAGTAAAGACAAAAACCTTCCCTGTGTTTCACTCATGATTTCTCATCTCCGATTTTAGAATCAAGCAAGCCCTCGAATTGAGCCATTTTTTCTGCAGTCTTATTACTATCAACAGTATAAGTGCCTTCTAAGATTGCGCTTCTAATTGATTCGACGCGTTTAGTATCAACAACGGGTTGTTTAGCGATACTGCTTTCTAGCGCTCTGAGTTTTTCCGCCTGATCTGTTAAATTAACCCTGTCATCAGCGGTTCCTTGTGTTTTATTTCCAGCTGCATTTTCATTGTTTCTGGTCTGTTCTGCTTGTTTCTGACTAGCAAGACCGGATAACAGTGAATGATTCGAACCTTTTATTTCATTAACCATATGTTGCTCCACAATTTTCGTTTTCTATCTAGTTACTTATCGTCCGTCTCAGACTAAAACTTTAATCATTTTTTAATAAAAAATGTCTATAAGTTCACATTTATCAAGTATTTGTCGATTATCACACCTTCGACTATACGCTTGGTTTTCATATTTTTAACTTTAATTCGTTCACCGATAGCGCCTTTAGACATCGCTTTTCCTTCTGCTCTTACTTCAATCACAGAATTTTTTGCAATCAGAGTAACCAGTTGACCACGGTTTATTGCCATGGGTAATTTTATGTGATTGTTTATCAAAACAGCGCCTTTAGATAGGTTTTGAGTCAATATTTTGCCTTTTACCTGATTTAAATCGCTGAAATAGCCAGATGAAAAACGGTTGATATTCATCTTTACTAAGGATATATCTGCTTCAGTCAGAATTTTGTTGCGTGTCGCTGCCTGTTTAAGAATAACAACCTGTTTGAAATTATTTATTGTTATGGGCACATAAAGAGACCACGGTTTATGGTCTGTACAACGTATACCAACGGTGCTGCGCCCTTGTCGCGTTTCATACCCTTGACTAAACGCTTCAAGTGGCATTGTACATCGATGTAAACTTAAGCGCGGGTCAAGGTGACCTACTTTAATTTGTATTTCTGTACCCCGTCAGCACCATGTGGACCAACTAGCCTGATTGTCTAAGAGATAGTTTTAGTTCATCGTTAACCCAAGAGGAAACGATGATGAC
>JGI20151J14362_10000401_pt1 | contig 32064 bp, 32 predicted proteins | sample COG_01_FD_14362 | JGI IMG/M metagenome (IMG submission 14362)
CTACGATCTTTGGTTGAGAACCATCCATGATGGCAACGCAGGAGTTCGTTGTTCCTAAATCAATTCCAATGACTTTAGCCATAATTTTCTTCCTTCTTTGGCGATGTTAGAGTTAAGCCCATTAGGCGCTTAACTACGATCCCATATCCGCCCATGCGAATACTAGTTCGGCTATATATATATGAAATTAGAAGCCTGCAAGAGCGAGTTATAACTATTTACATACTCTTTTGCTTTGTTAATTTGCTTACATGACAACTTTTGAAACACCTAGCTTAGTTATTCGTGGATTTAAGATCTTCAAAGATAAATTAAATATAGATGAACAGAACAAGTTAATTATTGATTTACGAGAGATTGCAAAAGATGCACCCTTATTTTCACCACTCGTGGCTGGTGGCAATAAAATGTCAGTTAAAATGACTTCAGCTGGTAAATATGGCTGGTTTTCTGATGGTGAAGGGTATCGATACATAGATTGCCAACCGAATGGTAATAATTGGCCACAAATACCACAATCTATATTAAATATATGGAAAAAATTTGTTTCAAAAGAAAGAATCCCTGATTGCTGTTTAATTAACTATTATTCTAAAAGTGCTAAAATGGGTCTACATCAAGACAATGATGAAGCAGATTTTAATTGGCCCGTGTTGTCGATATCCTTGGGTGATGATGCATTGTTTCGAATCGGAAACAATGAAAAAGGAGGTAAAACTGATTCTTTTTGGCTAAATTCTGGTGATATTGTTTTGATGGGAGGTGATGCTAGACTTAAGCATCACGGTGTTGATCGAATAAGATTTGGAACATCCAGGTTACTGAATAATGGTGGTCGTATTAACCTTACCCTTAGAGTGGTAGATTAGTAGAAAAGATAAAGTTTTATAAATTGTATCTTTCAATTTGATTTATTACTAATAAATTAATTAATAGTGATTAAGGTTATGACTATGCATAATGATCAAATATGTTTTGTTTTCAGAAAGCTTGCTATTGAAGCAGGCTCAGTCATTATGGATATCTATAACCAAAATAATTTTGAAATAAAAATTAAAAATGACGATAGTCCTGTAACGATTGCAGACGAAGCAGCTGATAAAATTATATATGAAGGCTTACAAAAAGCTTTTCCAGATATACCAATCGTTACAGAAGAACAGGCAAATACACACACTGAAAAAGCAAATACATTTTTTATAGTTGATCCACTAGATGGCACTAAAGAGTTTATTCATAGGAGGGGAGATTTTACAGTTAATATAGCGTATGTTGTGGATGGAACTCCAGTTATGGGTGTTGTGTATGCACCTGCAAAAAAACGTTTATTTTATACAGATAAAGATTTTAAATCAGTAGAAGAGTTCGGGCCACACAAGCCACAAGAGCTTGGAGAATTAAAGCATATTAATGTATCTAAACCCGATCCAAATCAGCTTATAATTGTGGCTTCAAAATCGCACCGAGATGAGGCTCTAGAAGAATATATTTCTAAATATAATGTTGCAGATAGTCGCGCAGCAGGTTCATCATTAAAGTTTTGTTTAATAGCTGTTGGTGAGGCAGATCTATATCCGCGAGTGGGGCGAACTATGGAATGGGATACTGCTGCTGGACATGCAATATTAAATGGTGCTGGTGGCTATGTTGTTCGATATGACAATCATAAGCCATTAGTGTACGGCAAACCATCATTCGAAAATCCATTTTTTATTGCCTGTACTCCAGGATTAAATTTACAAAAGGCTTAATCATGAAAGTTTTAATAGTTGTTCCAGCTCGATATGAATCATCGAGATTTCCTGGAAAGCCACTGATAGAATTAACTGGTGCTGATGGAAAAACTAAATCTTTAGTACAGAGAAGTTGGGAAGCTGCTAAATCTGTTAGGAATGTTGATGTTATAGTTGCAACAGATGATTCAAGAATAGAAAAAGTTGCAAAAGAATTTGGCGCATCAGTTGTGATGACCTCATCAGATTGTGCAAATGGAACGGAACGATGTGCTGAAGCTATTTCAAATATAGATTATGACTATGATTTGATTGTTAATCTTCAAGGGGACGCGCCACTAAGTCCAGCTTGGTTCGTTGAAGATTTAATAAATAGTTTTGAGGTTAATAAAGAGGCTGATATGGCTACGCCTGTATTAAGATGTGACGAAGAAACAATAACGGCTCTAAAAGAAGACCGATCAGAGGGGCGCGTGGGTGGAACAACCGCAGTTTTTGATAAAAATAATAAAGCACTATATTTTTCAAAAGAAGTACTCCCGTATTCCAATGATAAAAAGACAGCAATTTTTCATCATGTTGGTATATACGCCTATAAACCTAAAGCTTTAAAAGAATATATTGGATGGACATCAGGACCACTTGAAGAGGCAGAGGGTTTGGAGCAATTGCGTTTTTTAGAAAATGGTGGCTATATTAATTGCGTTGAGGTTAATGGCAAAGGGCGTGCTTTTTGGGAGGTCAATAACCCCTCTGATGTTCCAAAGGTAAACGCAATGCTTAAAAAGCTTGGCATTTCATAATTGAAATATTCAGGCAGCTTGAATTGTATCTAATTGTGTAAGCAGTGCATAAAGTGTTGAAGAGTCTGCATTAGAACGTAATTTTGCACATGTGCTTTCTGATCTAAATGTTCTAGACACCAAGGCTAGTGCTTTGAGATGTTCTGCGCCTTCTTTTTCTGGTGCGAGTATTGTGAATATTAAGTCCACAGGCTCACGATCCATTGAGTCAAAGTCTACAGGCTTTTCTAAGCGGGTGAAAAAACCATATACACGATCTAGTCCATTAAATCGCGCATGAGGGATGGCTACACCTCTACCAACACCAGTAGATCCAAGTCTTTCGCGCTCCGTGAGTGCCGTTAAAACTTCTTGAGAATTTAAGCCATAAACAGATGAAGCCTGTTCAGAAATTTCTTGTAACAAGCGCTTTTTGCAGCTTGTATGAGATGAAAACCGAACTGCATCAGAATTCATTATATCTCTAAGATCCATTCCACTATCCCTAGTATTTGTGCCCCCTATTTCATATTTAGAGGATCAATCCAACCAATATTTCCGTCTTTGCGTTTATAGACGACATTTAGCCTATTATGGCTTTCATTTTTAAAAATAAGTACTGACTCGTCAGCTAATTCCATTTGCATAACCGCTTCACCTACGGAGAGTTCTTTAATTCCTGTTTCCATTTCTGCGATAATGAGAGGCGTTAACGTTTCGTTTTCTGTACTAACATCATCATTGTGATCTGCGGCGATGATATACGACGAAGCTTCAAAGGATTCAATGGGTGTTGTGCGAAGATTTGCATGATCTTTTAAACGACGTTTATAGCGCCTTAATTGTGTTTCTATGCGTTTGGCAGATTTATCAAAACTTGCATAAATATCATGTTCTTTTGCTTTTGAATTTACTGTTATTCCAGTTGAAAGATGTATTGCAGTTTCACAAACAAATTCATGAGATTCTTTTGAAAATGTAATAAGTGCGTCAGTGGGTCTTTCGGCATATTTTTCAAGGATATCAGAAACTTCCATTTCAACATGTGTTTGTAAACTCTCACCGATATCAATTTGTTTTCCACTAATTTTATAACGCATATTATCTCCTTTTTGTTCTTTATAAAAATAAATATTATTTACGTAAGAAAGGTTTCTTAGGTATTATAAAATTTATTATTTATATGCATACAATAAGAATAGTATGATAAATTAATTCAAACAATCTTGTTTATTAAAATAATTTAAGCATAATAGCGCAACTGCACGATGACATAAGAATCAAATGATTCGAAAAAAATTACACTCTAAAATCATCCCCTAAATATACTCTTCTAACGTCATCATTTTCTATTACCTGTTCAGGAGTTCCGCTCATTAGAACTTTTCCATCATGAAGAATATATGCGCGATCTATTATTTCCAATGTTTCTCTAACATTATGATCAGTAATGAGAACGCCAATTTCTTTTTCTTTTAATTGAGCAACCAGAAATCTAATATCTCCAACTGCGATGGGGTCAACGCCTGCAAACGGCTCATCTAATAAAATATACTTAGGGTTAGCCGCTAGACAGCGCGCTATTTCAACCCGTCTACGTTCTCCACCAGATAGAGAAATGGCGGGAGATTTGCGAATATGTGAAATTGAAAACTCATTTAATAATTCTTCGACACGCTCTTTAGATTCTGCTTTACTTTTCGCCCATAATTCAGAGACAGCTGAAATATTTTGTTCAACATTTAAGCCCCGAAAAATACTTGCTTCCTGTGGCAAGTATCCGAGACCTAATTGTGCCCTTCGATACATAGGTAGGTTTGTTGCATCAAAACCATCAACTGTGACACTACCTTTATCGGGACTTATTAGACCAGCAATTGAATAAAAGCATGTAGTTTTTCCTGCCCCATTGGGGCCTAATAGTGCAACAACCTCACCTTTTTGAAGTTTAAGGTCAACGTTGTGCAAAACTTTCTTATTTTTATATGCTTTACCAATGCCTTGAACAATTAGGCCATCTGTAGGAATTTTTACTTCATCCATAACGCTAATTAGGGGCTAGTGTAGTTTTTACATTTCCAGATAAAGTCGCAATATTTTTTAATATATCCATATCTAAATAATTTCCAGAAATTGTACTTTTGCCTTGAACTAAAAGAACGTTACCAGACATACTTAATAATCCACTATCAATCTTATAAATTGCAGTTTCTGCTTCAGCAATATCTTCACCATTTGTAAATATTACTTTGCCTGTGGCCTCTACAGAAGTGACTTTACCTGTATCTTGATTATAATTAACTACAATTTTATCAGCGCTTAAGCGTAATGAACCTTGACCAACATAAGCAGTTCCTTCGAATATTGCAGAGTTTGAAGATTGATTAATTGATAAGTTATTTGCAGTAATCTCAACAGGTAAATTAATATCATGGTTTGCACCACTTAAAGATAATGATGCATTTTGAGCAAAAACTTTTGGACTCAAAAGTAAAAGCCCTAAAGTAAATAATTTTAAATAAATTTTCATATCGCTACTTTGCTTATTTAACTGTTGAAGGCAAGTATATCAGCGTAACACCATCAGAAAAATTTAAATTTGCATTTACTTGCGATGTTTTATTATCAAAATCTTTGAATAATTCCATAGATCCAGCGATAATTTTTCCGTATGGGCCACTTGCTTCAACTGAACCTGGTGCAATTAGATTTCCAAGTTTAAGATTAAGTTGAATTTTTTCGCTTATTGCTTTGTAGCCATTTGACATATCAATATAAACATTTCCATTTAATTCAGCAGATTGTGTGATAAAATTCACGGATCCATTTTTTGAGCTAATTTTAAACCCAACGCCTTGTAAGGCATCAAACTCTAGACTTGGTCCTATCAAATCAATTTTTTCAGGTGTGGGAGAGTCGGGCATTGCCTCGATCGCTTTAAGGATAAATGAATCACCAAGATTCGTTAAACCTGAAAACTGTGGATTAGTAATCTTTTGATCTGTGGTTAGATCTATTGTATCGGCATCGATTGATATAGTTCCTGACCTTAATGCGTCTTCTTTTCCAAAAATAAAAACACTAGCAAGTAACATAATTGCAATTACTGGCATTATAAATTTAGCCCACTTTACAGCTCTAGAATATGATTTAATAAAACTTTGCATTAACTATGAGAAAAAATATCATCTTCTGACCAACCTGCTAGGTCAAGAGTTGCGCGCATTGGTAGAAAATTAAAACAAGCTTGGGCTATTTCGTGTCTATTTTCTCTTTTTAAATTCAAGTTTAGTTTATCCATTAATTTATGTAGATATAAAACATCACTTGCAGCATATTCTATTTGTGCTTTTGTAAGTTCAGGGGCGCCCCAATCAGATGATTGCTGTTGTTTTGATATTTCAATTGATAGCATTTCACGAAGTAAATTTTTTAGCCCATGCTTATTCGTGTAGGTTCTAACTAATTTGGATGCAATTTTTGTGCAATAAACTGGTGAAATATTAATTTTAAAGTGATGTTTCAATATAGCAACATCAAACCGAGCGAAGTGAAAAAGCTTAATTTTATTTTGATCGAGTAGAATTTTACATATATTTGGTGCTTGCGGTGTGCCTGGTTCTATTTGAACAATGTGTGCATGACCATCTCCTGATGAAAATTGAATCACACACAATCTATCGCGCATTGGATTTAGACCCATGGTCTCAGTATCAATAGCAACGATAGGCCCAAGTTCCAAATTATCAGGTAAATCATTTTTATAAGTAAAATTTGTCATACTAATTACTATAGTATTTGTAGGATCGTGGGGAAAGTGGTTTTAAAGCATGTAAAATAAAATTTTAATACTGAAAAAAGCTTCATTATTGGTATAGTCATAAACACCATAAGTAGTGATAAAATGTCGAAAATCACTACTTTTAGTGTCATAAATACAATAAAAATATATATATCATATATCAACATTTTTTTAAGCCATTGAAAAATATACACATTTTTTATTTTATATAAACTTTTTACATTTTTTTCTTGAAACATTTACTAAATTCTTGAAACAATTGAATTACGAGTAACAAAATTGAGTATAAATATAAAAAAATTTAGTTTGTTGAAGCAGTGTAATTAAATACTATTTCAACATGATATACTAAATAGTGGAGGATTACATGACGATTTTATCAAAAAAAGGCTTTAAAGTGGCCTTAGCAACAGTGGCGGCGGGTATTTTACCAGCTTCGGCACATGCTGCAACACTTGCGCCTAATGATTATGTTGGAATTTCATTCTGGTTGATATCAATGGCACTTATTGCTGCAACAGCATTTTTCTTTATTGAAACTACCAGAGTTGAAGGAAAATGGAAAACATCACTAACAGTATCCGGTTTGGTTACGTTAGTAGCTGCAGTGCACTATTTTTACATGCGTGATGTGTGGGTATCAACAGGTGAATCACCGACAGTGTACCGATATATTGATTGGCTAATTACTGTTCCATTATTAATGGTTGAGTTTTATTTGATCCTTCGTGCAATCACTAAGGTATCAATTGGCATCTTCTGGCGCCTAATGATTGGTACTGTAGTCATGCTCGTTGGTGGGTATGCTGGTGAAATCGGTTATATTAGTGCTACTTTAGGATTTATTATTGGTATGCTTGGTTGGGCATACATATTATATGAAATCTTTGCAGGTGAAGCTAGTAAAGTTGCTGCAGATGAAGCCCCTGCTTCAGTACAATCTGCATTCTCAACAATGCGTTGGATTGTGACGATTGGTTGGGCAATTTATCCTTTAGGATATTTTATGGGTTACATGAACGGCGCTGTTAGCGACGAAGCATTAAACATAATCTATAACTTTGCTGATGTATGGAACAAAATAGCGTTCGGTGTAATTATCTGGAACGTTGCTGTAACTGAATCAGAATCTAAATAAATTGAAAATGGGGGAGTAACTTATTTTGTTACTCCCCCATAATATTTACTACTTTTTTTATTAAATTTTTATCATCTAGGAGGCAGCTAATGGACAAACTTTCTACGTTTTCCGCCGATGCTGTCAATTTAAATGGCCTGATAACACATAATGAATTACCAAGTGTTAATCATGTCCATGAATTAATTCTTAATAGGTTGGAAAACGTTGATGCGTCTCTTTCAGAAGCTGCATTTTTTCATTTTAAAACTCCAGGCAAAATGCTCCGAGCCAAAATGGCTATACAAAGCGCATCATTGGCAGAGATTGATATTTCAATATCCTTACTTTGGGCTGGTGCAGTAGAAGTTTTACATAATGCTTCATTAATACATGATGATATTTGTGATGGTGACAAACAACGACGTGGTCGAGAATCTATATGGGTCAAATTTGGGCGTGATACTGCTTTGACACTTGGTGATTGGTTAATTGCCCTGTCATTCGAATTGGCTTCAGAAGCTGCTGAAATGTCAAATACACCTAGATTAGTTGGAGTATTAGCAAGACATATGGCGACAACAACTGCTGGTCAGGCAATGGAGTTTGGGTGGAATAGTACAAAAAGTTGGGACGTGTATCTTAAAATAGCAGCAGATAAAACTGCACCATTACTAACTGCTCCTATTCATGGAGTTACTCTGATGAGTGGAACTAGTGGCCTAGGTTTTGCTATATCAGGATATTTCTGTGATCTGGGTAAAGCTTATCAGATTGCAAATGATATTCAAAATTTTAAAGGTACAGATGGAGCTAAATTAATAGCGGGCGATCTTGGACGGCGAGCACCAAATGCTGTAACGGTTTCTTTTGTTGAATCTTTAAATGAGCAAGATCACAATGAATTTACAATTTGGTATAATAATTCAGATAACAAAGATTTGAAACTTTGGAGAGATAAGATACTTGCGTCAAAAGCAATTGAAATTTCTTCTGTAAGAATGTTAAAAATACTCAATGCAGCAGAGCGTAATATAAATACATTACCAAGCATAGCATTGGAAGCTGTTGTTCCTGTTCACACAATAATAAAACGTGTTTGTGCGCTTTCTATATAATAAAAAACTTTCTATAAATTATATGAGTTTTTCATATAGTTAAATATATTTGGAATTTATGAGTTGATAAAAAATAATAAAAAAATTCTTGTTATTGGGGCAGGATTTGGTGGTATTGCATCTGCGCTTCGTATGCGTGCCCTTGGGTATGATGTAACACTTATAGATAGATTAAGTGCTATTGGGGGGCGTGCTCAAGTTTTTAATCGTGGGGGATTTAAGCATGATGCTGGGCCTACTGTTATAACAGCACCATTTTTATTTGATGAACTATTTGAGCTTTTTGATGAAAACCGAGAAGACTATGTAGAGTTTAGAGCTCTTGATCCTTGGTATAGGTTTTACTTTCATACTGGTGAACAATTTGATTACAGACCATCAGTTGAAGACACAAATAAAGAAATAGCTCGATTTTCACCTAAAGATGTTAAAGGTTACAGCCGATTATTAAAAGCATCGCAAGCAATCTATGAGATTGGGTTTGAAAAGTTATCAGATAAGCCTTTTACAAAATTTTGGGATATGATGGCGCAGATACCAAGTCTAATAAAATTGCAAAGTTATTTTTCTGTATCTGGAATAGTAAACAAGTATATCAAACACCCACTCTTAAGGCAGGCCTTCTCAATCCACCCTCTTTTAGTAGGGGGCAATCCATTTAGTACTACTTCTATATATGCACTTATTCATTATTTAGAGCGCAGATGGGGTGTATTTTTCGCCATGGGTGGGACTGGAAAGTTAGTTCAATCGTTATATGATTTAATGAAGAAGAATGGTATTAAAATAGTTTTAGATACCGACATAGCTCAGATTGAAGTTAAGAATAATAAGGCATTAGGTGCAACCAGCACTGATGGCAGATTTTTTTCTGCAGATCGAATTATATGCAATGGTGATCCGCCAACTGTGTATTCTCAAATGTTACCAGGTGAAAAAAATCGCAGCAAACGTCTATTCCCTGAAAAATTAACTCAATACTCTATGGGATTATATGTGCTGTTTTTTGGTACAAAAAAAACCTACGAAGATATAGCTCACCATACAATATGGATGGGGCCAAGGTATAAAGAACTACTTTCAGATATTTTTGATCGAAAAATATTAGCAGATGATTTTTCTTTATATGTACATCGCCCAACAGCCACTGATAGTAGTTTTGCGCCAGATGGGTGTGACAGTTTTTATGTTCTTTGCCCCGTACCCAATTTGCGAGCAGATATTGACTGGGATGAAACTGGCCCAATTCTGCAAGAGCGTATAATCAATGAATTATCCAATACCATAATGCCTGATTTGAAGTCAGTCATAACTGATGATTTTTATATGACGCCTGTTGATTTCAAAGATGACTATAGATCAATGCATGGAGCTGGTTTTTCAATTGCACCAATTTTTTTACAATCTGCATGGTTCAGGTTTCACAATAGAGACCCACATATTGATAATCTATATTTTGCTGCAGCAGGCGCGCATCCTGGTGCAGGTATACCTGGAGTATTATCATCTGCTAAAGTTGTTGAAAGCTTGGTAATGGAAGATGAAAAAAAACAGCAGAGCTAATAAAGGTTCTTAAGATATATAATGTTTGGTGAAATATTTTGGATAATATAGAAAGTGAGACGTTAACACCTTCAGCCGCACTTGCTACATATGGTAAAAGTTTTAATTGGGCTAAAAAATTCCTTGGTAAAACAATGGGAACTGATGCTGCTATATTATATAGGTTTTGTAGAGTCCTGGATGATATGGCTGATGGTGATATTATTGATGGACCAGAAAGATTATTTAAAATACGTGATGGTTTATTAAAAAATTATCAAACAGATGATCCTTTATTAATTGAATTTGAACTTTTTATTACTTCAAAAAAATTACCAAAATTAGTAATAATCTCATTAATTGATGGGTTACTTGGTGATCAGGAAATTGTTCTAATAAAAAATGAGTTTGAACTACTCCGATATTGTTACCGTGTTGCTGGAACAGTCGGAATACTTATGTGTAATGTTTTGGATTGTGATGAAACTGATGCCTCAGATTATGCTATAGATTTAGGTATAGCTATGCAGCTAACAAATATTGCTCGTGATATACTTGAGGATGCTCAAATGGGTAGACGTTATTTACCTGAAAGCTGGGTTGGAGATGTTACACCGGAAGAAATAGTTCAAATTAGCCAACATCCAAAATCAAAGAGAGCACAGGACATATGCATTGGATCAAAAAAACTTCTTAATCTTGCTGAACAATACTATACTAGCGGTTTAACAGGTTGTGCATACTTACCTTTAAGGGCCCATGCAGCGATTTCTATAGCTGCGTTGGTTTATCGTCAAATAGGTATTAAAACTAAAAATAAAAGATATCCTTGGTTTAATGGGAGAGAATTTACATCAATAAGTGAGAAAATTATATGCAGTTTTTTTGGTTTACTAATATTATACAAACGTCTTTTTAAAAAAGGTCAGCATAAATCTATTTTGCATGATGGCTTAAGAGGATTACCATATGTCAAATAATGTATTTGATAAAACTGATGTTACATTATTGGGTGCAGGCTGTGCGAGCCTTTCTCTTGCATCACGCGCAAGTGAACTTGAGGATTATGATTTCACGGTTATTGATCCTGAGACTTATTTGGCACAGGATCATATTTGGGGATTTTGGCAAATGCCGTGGCTTTCTGCTGCAGTATTAATTTCCCGTAAAAAATGGTATAATTGGAAAATTATTACTAAAGATAAGGCCGTGCTTCATACAACTGAGGTGTTTCCATATTCAGCCATTAACAGAAATGATTGGATTAGTGATTGTCTTGAAAAGGCTATTGATAATAATGTAAAATTTAAGCGTGAATTAACAAAAGAGTGTAGTTCCCAAGTTTTAGATAGTAGACCTCCAAAAATACCTAAGGACAACATGCTTCAACATTTTGTTGGCTACGAGATACAAGCAGATAAAGATGTGTTTGATGACACAACTGCAATTTTGATGGATTTTAGATGTGATCAAAGTTTAGGTATGCACTTTATATATTTTTTACCATTTTCAAAACGGCAAGCTCTTGTCGAGTCTACATTATTTAGCCCAACAAAAGCAGCACCTGAATTTTATGACAATGCAATTAAAACATATCTTGATAAAATTATGTCTACTAAAAGTTATAAGATATTGCGTAAAGAAAAAGGTGTTATACCTTTGGGTATTTTTGAAAAACGAAATCCATTATACGATGGGATTGGTGGAAACGGTGGAGCTATAAGGCCGTCAAGTGGTTATGCATTCAGCTTTATTCAAAAACAAATAGATAAAATTATTAAGTCTTCAAAAAAAACTAAAAAACTTATGGTTAGTTCACCACATAGTAAATTTGAATTGTGTATGGATCGGATATTTATAAAGGTACTTAGAAAATATCCATCAATTGCACCTGGTATATTTATTAAAATGGCAGAAAAGTTAACTGGGGACGAATTTGCTAAATTTTTAAGTGGTGAAGCAAACTATAAGACATGGCTTAAGGTTATATATTCTATGCCAAAAACTCCATTTATTAAAGCATCGCATGAAATCTTAAAAGGAACAGATCCAAAGTGGTAGATATAGCAATACTCGATCACTTAAGTGTCATTGCTTTGTTGATGATTGTATTAATTGGCCTTCCACATGGAGCTTTAGACGGTGCAATTGCTATGCATCTTGGTGCTGGAAGGAATATTTCATTTGTACTTCAATTTTTATTTTTATATCTACTCTGCGGTTTCATTGTTGTTGTGCTTTGGTATAATTTTCCACCCATATCACTTGCTATTTTCTTAATTATTTCGATGATTCATTTTGGATGGGGAGATGCAAATTCAAAAATTAAATTAGTATCTCTTTTACAAATAATTTGTCATGGTGGCATAGTAGTATTTGGTATTGTTTACTTTCATATTGATGAGGTAATTCCACTATTTGATATGCTTACACAAAGAAATTCAGATTTTCCAATCCAACTCTCAATATATTTTTTTTATGCTGTTTCGTTTCTTACAATATTATATGTTTACTTAATCTATAGTATGCGGGATCTGCGACTAAGACTATTAGAGCTAGCTGTTGTATGGGCAATAGTAATTTTCCTACCACCTCTTTTTGGATTTGCTGTTTATTTTTGTTTTATACATACCACCAGGCATATTCGTAATATATGGATGGAAATAAAAATGAGTGTTAAAGCACTAATTACTCAGGCATCAATTTTGACAATTGCAAGTTGGGGAATGGGAATTCTTGCATTTTATATTTTTGATTCTGGAGATTTAGATACAAATATAATCCGAATAATTTTTATAGGTTTAGCTGCATTAACAGTACCTCATATGATTTTAGTCGATGGGTTTTTCCGGAATAAGTGATTACCCAAATATTGGTAAAAACATCTCTGGGCTTTTAAACCATTTAAAAATCAGCATTGCTAAAAATAGAAACACAAAGATAATCGAAATCACTAAAATTGTCTTTCCAAGCTTGTCTTGTTTGAAAGTTCTTGGTTTCATATTATTTCCATTTAATATTGTTTCGCTTAAAAATAATGATAGATAACTTCAAAAGTAAAGTATCTATATTTAATATTATTAATAATTCAGTCTTGAAGAGACGTTCTACGCTCTGTAGATCTATAAAAAATTTTTAATGGAGACTAAGTATGTCTATTGCCCCTAAATTAGTTACTATTTTTGGCGGATCAGGCTTTGTTGGCCGATATGTAGTGCAGAGAATGGCAAAAGAAGGATGGCGAGTAAGGGTAGCTGTCCGGCGCCCAAATGAAGCTCTCTTTGTTAAGACATATGGTGATGTTGGGCAAGTGGAGCCTATATTGGCAAATATACGTGATGAAAAATCAACCCGTGCAGCTATGATTGGTGCTGATGCTGTAGTAAATTGTGTTGGAATTTTGAATGAAACAAATAAGCAAAAGTTTACTGATTTACAGTCCAAAGGAGCATCGCAAATTGCAAAGCTTGCAACTGAGTGCGGTGTAAAAACTTTTGTACATTTTTCTGCAATTGGAGCTGACATTAAAAGCCAAAGTAAATATTTAAAATCAAAAGCAGAAGGTGAAGAATTGGTCAAAGCTTCATTTAAAAATGCTGTAATTTTGAGACCTTCAATTGTTTTTGGAGCTGAAGATCAGTTTTTTAATAGGTTTGCGACTATGGCAAAACTATCTCCTTTAATACCATTGGTTGGTGGTGAAACAAAGTTTCAACCGGTATACGTTGATGATATAGCTAAAGCAGCAGTTAAGGGTGTATTGGGGGAAGCTAAGCGTGGTATTTATGAATTAGGTGGGCCGCAAGCAGCTAGTTTTAAAGAGCTAATCATAATGCTTATGGGGATTATTCGCCGCAAACGGGCCATTGTAAACATTCCATTCTTTGCTGCTTCAATACAGGGTGGGATATTTGATGCTTTGCAAAAGTTTTCATTGGGATTGTTTACAAATACTATCTTAACGCGTGATCAAGTAATTGCTTTAAAAAAAGATAATACAACATCAAAAAATAAGATGGGTTTCAAAAATTTAGGAATTGCGCCAACTGCAATGGAAACAATTTTAGGTGAGTATTTGTACAGACACAGGCCTTATGGGCAATATACCGAGTTGACTGAAGTGGCTCGAGATCTTGACTCTTAAGTATATGAAATTGTTAAAATTATTATACCTAAAATAATTCTGTAAAATACATATGGTGAATAGCTTATAGTTTGTAGCATTTTCATCATTATGCTTAAAGCCGCAAAGCCAGAAAAAAATGAAAAAACGGCCGCAATAAGCCCAATCTTTGCAGATTGCCAATCTGCATTAAAAATTACTTCTGACCCCAGTAATGTACCAGATGCAATTATTGTTGGTATCGACATCAGCATAGATATATTTGCGCTATCTAAGCGATTGAAACCGAGCTGCCTTGCTCCAATTATTGTCATTCCAGAGCGTGATGATCCTGGTATTAAAGCGATTGCTTGCCACATACCAATTTTACAAGCATCTATAAAGTTCCAATCTTTTTTTACTCTGCCTTGTGGTGATTTCTGGTCTATAAAGTATAATAAAATACCAAATAAAAGCATTGCCCATCCTATTATACGTACAGATCTTATTGCTTCATTATATCCTGATAATTTCAGGATTAATCCACAAATAATAACTGGAAGTGTGGCAACAATAAGCAATCGTGCTAATTTTGAGCCTTTACTTGAGAAGTCCCCAACAAATAAACGAAAAAATCCAAAAAATGCTAGTTTCACATCATGCCAAAAATACAAAATAACAGCGCCTAGTGTTCCGATATGAACAGCTACATCAATGAATTGTCCTTGGTCATTAGATTCAGTTATGTGTGGAATTAAAGCAAGATGACCAGACGAAGAAACTGGTAAAAATTCAGTAAGACCCTGAACAATTGCAAGAAGTAGGATATAATATAATGACATAGTGTTTCTTTGATTCGTTTAAAGAACCTTAAAAGTGTTTGATCAAAAATGGAATTAACTAAATAGGGATCTTATTATGACCTATTTTTTATATTTTTTTGCAAAATAACAGTATTTCTTGAAGAATTTTAATTATAGGTCAGTATAGGTTACTTTTCTTTATGCTTTTGTTGGATTATATGTTTTTTCTTGATGTCACTGGAGATTTGTAAATGGCCGTTAATAAGATGCTTAAGTTTGTGAACGTAAGACGTGATATGCCTACAAAGCGTATGCCAAAACTCAGAAGCAAAGATTATAACGAGGTTTATCAAGAATTTGCTGCCGAAAAGGCAGAAGAGCAATCGAGCAGATGTAGCCAGTGTGGCGTACCGTTTTGCCAAACACATTGCCCATTACATAATAATATTCCTGACTGGCTCCGCCTTACGGCTGAAGGCAGATTGAAAGAGGCCTATGAATTAAGCCAAGATACAAATACTTTTCCTGAAATCTGTGGTCGGATTTGTCCACAAGATCGTTTGTGTGAAGGTAATTGTGTAATTGAGCAATCAGGCCATGAAACAGTAACAATAGGCTCTGTCGAAAAATATATTACTGATACTGCATGGGAAAAAGGCTGGGTAAAAGCCATAACTCCTAAAGTAGAGCGTAGTGAGAGTGTGGGAATTATAGGTGCAGGTCCGGCTGGGCTGGCAGCTGCTGACCGCTTACGTAAAATGGGCATTCAAGTTACTATATATGATCGTTATGATCGTGCTGGTGGATTACTAATTTATGGAATACCAGGATTTAAATTAGAAAAAGATGTTGTAATGCGCCGGAATGATCTTCTTTCTGAAGGTGGTGTAAATTTTGAATTAAATACGAATATTGGTACCGATATTTCGTTTCATGATATTCGCTCCAAACACGATGCGATCTTAATTGGTACTGGAGTTTATAAAGCTCGAGAGCTGTCAGGAATAGGTTCATCAAACAAAGGTATTGTAAAAGCATTAGATTACTTAACAGCATCAAATAGATCAAACATGGGAGATCATGTTCCAGAAATTGAAAATGGAGAGCTTAACGCAAAAGGAAAGCGTATTGTAGTTATTGGCGGTGGTGATACTGCAATGGATTGTGTCAGAACAGCTATTCGTCAAGGTGCAAAGTCCGTTAAGTGTCTATACCGTCGCGATAAGAAGAATATGCCAGGTTCACAACGTGAAACTCAAAATGCAGAAGAAGAAGGTGTAGAGTTTGTATGGCTGTCAGCACCCAAGGGTTTTGTTGGTGAGGGGGAAGTAACTGGAGTTGTTGTTTCTAAAATGAGATTAGGCGCGCCAGATTCATCTGGTAGACAAAGTCCTGAAGAAATAGCTGGTGCTGATTACATGGAAGATGCTGATCTTGTTATAAAAGCACTTGGATTTAATCCAGAAAAGTTACCAACATTGTGGGATACACCTGAACTAGAGGTTACACGTTGGGGAACAATTAAAACAGATTTTAAAACACACTCAACTTCGCTTCCTGGTGTATATGCTGCCGGGGATATTGTGCGGGGAGCTTCTTTAGTTGTTTGGGCAATTCGAGATGGAAGAGAAGCAGCAGATAGTATTCTTTCTTTTTTAAATACACAGACATTAATTGCTGCCGAATAATATTAAAAAATAATTAGATAAGCCTTAAAATTCAATTGAAAGTAAATAAAATGACAAAAATTGATAAAAATTGGAAAGCTCAGGAAGAAGCAAAAAGAGCATTTCTAAATAACCACGGTATGTATTCTGAAGAAGAAGAACATAGCTCTTGTGGTGTTGGACTTGTCGTTTCAATAGAGGGAAAACAATCTCGCAAAGTTGTTGATAGTGGAATATCGGCTTTAAAAGCCATTTGGCACAGAGGAGCTGTGGATGCAGATGGCAAAACTGGAGACGGTGCTGGAATTCATTTGCAAATACCAATAGATTTTTTCTACGATCAAGTAGAGAGAACAGGCCATAATCCACGAAAAGATCAACTATTAGCTGTAGGACAGATTTTTTTGCCACGAACTGATTTTGGTGCACAAGAAACTTGTAGAACAATAGTTGAATCAGAAGTACTTAAAATGGGTTATTATATTTATGGTTGGCGCCACGTTCCTGTTGATATTTCGTGCCTAGGTGAAAAGGCAAATTCTACCAGACCAGAAATTGAACAAATACTTATTTCTAATTCCCAAGGATCAGATGAAGAGAAGTTTGAACGAGATTTATACATTATCAGGCGCAGAATTGAGAAAGCAGTAACTGCTGCCCAGATAAAAGATTTTTATGTTTGTTCATTATCTTGCAGATCAATTATTTACAAAGGAATGATGCTTGCAGAGCAAGTAGCAGTATTTTATCCAGATTTGATGGATGAACGTTTTGTTTCGGCATTTGCAATTTATCATCAAAGGTATTCGACAAACACATTTCCACAATGGTGGTTAGCTCAACCATTTAGAATGCTTGCTCATAATGGTGAAATTAATACTTTAAAAGGAAATGTAAATTGGATGAAATCTCATGAAATTCGAATGATTTCAAGAAATTTTGGTGAATGTGGTGAGGATATAAAGCCAATAGTACCATCAGGCTCGTCTGACTCAGCTGCTTTAGATGCAGTGTTTGAAACTATTGTTCGTGCAGGTAGATCAGCTCCAATGGCAAAGACAATGCTTGTTCCTGAAGCTGTAAATTCCATTAATGTTAAAGAAGAATGGAAGGCAATGTACGAATACTGTAATTCAGTAATGGAGCCTTGGGATGGTCCAGCAGCTTTAGCTATGACGGATGGTAAATGGGTTTGTGCTGGATTAGACCGTAGTGGGCTACGCCCAATGAGATATGTGATTACTGGTGACAATATATTAATTGCGGGATCTGAAGCTGGGATGGTGCCCATTGATGAATTAAATGTTAGGGAAAAAGGAGCTTTAGGCCCTGGCCAATTAATCGCAGTAAATATGCCGGAAGGACGATTGCTGCATGATGAAGAAATGAAGGATGAATTATCTCAGAGTCGTGACTTTAAAACATTCGTTAAGTCAGTCATAGATTTAGATGATATTACAGCCAGCAAAAAAGAAATAATAAATTTCTCAGGTGACGCTCTTCGCTCACGGCAAGTTGCGGCTGGGTATTCTGTTGAAGAATTAGAAATGATACTTCATCCAATGGCTGAAGATGGCAAAGAAACTTTAGCTTCAATGGGTGACGATACTCCGTCTGCTGTATTGTCAGAAATGTATCGCCCTTTAAGCCATTTTTTCCGTCAAAATTTTAGTCAAGTTACCAATCCACCAATCGATAGTCTTCGTGAATTTGGAGTTATGAGTTTAAAAACTAGATTTGGTAATTTAGGAAACGTTTTAGATGACAATAATTCACTAACAGAAGTATTATCTCTAAAATCACCATTTGTTACTAATAGTCAATTTTCAGCAATGGTTGAAAGATTTGGATCAAGTGTTACTTCGATTGATTGTACATTCCTAAACGGTGATGAAAATGGATTACAAAATGGATTGCAGCGTATCAGAGAAGAAGCTGAGGATGCTGTTAGGTCTGGAGCTGGTCAAATTGTTTTGACGGACAAAGAACAATCCGAAACGCGAATACCAATGCCAATGATTTTAGCTACTAGCGCGGTTCATTCTGGGCTAACAAAAGTTGGTTTAAGAACTTTTTGCTCGTTAAATGTACAATCTGCTGAGTGTATAGACCCTCATTATTTTGCTGTATTAATCGGTTCTGGTGCAACAACTGTTAATGCTTATTTGGCACAAGATAGCTTGGCTGATAGGGTTGATAGAGGTCTCTTAGATTGTACACTTGAAGTTGCTATGGCGAGGTATAAAGAGGCTATAAATCAAGGCCTTTTAAAAATAATGGCAAAGATGGGAATTTCGGTAATTTCATCATATAGAGGTGGACTAAACTTTGAAGCTGTTGGCCTTTCCCGAGCACTAGTAGCAGAATTTTTCCCCGGAATGACTAGTCGTATTTCTGGGATTGGTTTAATAGGAATACAACGAAAAATAGTTGATGTTCATGCAAAAGGATGGTTGCTAGGGACGGATATTCTTCCAATTGGGGGGTTTTACAAAGCACGAAGATCTGGCGAAAAGCATGCATGGGAAGCCCAAACAATGCACATGCTGCAAACAGCATGTGATAGAGCTTCATATGATATTTGGAAGCAATACAGTGCAAAATTACAATCGGCACCACCAATTGCTTTGCGGGATTTAATGGATTTTAAACCTGTTACCAAAGCAATACCTGTTGATGAGGTGGAAAGTATAACCTCAATTCGTAAAAGATTTGTGACACCTGGAATGTCTTTAGGTGCATTAAGCCCAGAGGCTCATAAGACACTCAATGTGGCAATGAATAGAATTGGTGCGAAGTCAGATAGTGGTGAAGGTGGAGAAGACCCAGCACATTTTCATCCAGAGGCAAATGGAGATAACCCTTCAGCTAAAATTAAACAAGTTGCCTCTGGCCGTTTTGGTGTAACTGCAGAGTATTTAAATCAATGTGAAGAATTAGAAATAAAAGTTGCGCAAGGTGCTAAACCTGGCGAAGGCGGTCAGCTGCCTGGTATAAAGGTCACTGAATTAATTGCTCGCTTAAGGCATTCAACAAAAGGAGTGACATTAATTTCACCTCCACCCCACCATGATATTTACTCAATTGAAGATTTAGCTCAACTTATTTATGATCTAAAACAAATTAACCCGAGAGCAAAAGTAACTGTAAAGTTAGTAGCATCCTCTGGAGTTGGTACAATTGCAGCAGGTGTTGCAAAGGCTATGGCAGATGTAATCTTAATATCTGGTCACAATGGCGGAACCGGTGCGTCTCCTGCAACTTCAATTAAATACGCAGGACTACCGTGGGAGATGGGTTTATCTGAAGCACACCAAGTATTGGCAATGAATAATTTGCGAGATCGTGTGATACTACGTACCGATGGTGGGTTACGTACAGGGCGTGATATTGTAATGGCAGCAATGCTAGGCGCTGAAGAATATGGTATTGGCACAGCTGCCCTAATAGCAATGGGCTGTATAATGGTCCGTCAATGTCAGTCCAATACATGTCCAGTTGGTGTATGTGTTCAAGATGAAGAATTACGAAAGAAATTTACAGGAACTGCAGATAAAGTTGTAAACTTAATTACGTTTTATGCACAAGAAGTCAGGGAAGTACTTGCAAGCCTTGGCTTGAGATCTATGGATGAAGCTATAGGTCGAGCAGATATGTTGGCTCAAGTAAGCCGTGGTAATGATTATTTGGATGATTTGGATTTGAATCCAATGCTTGTAACCGTTGATGGAGCTTCAGATATTAAACTTGATCGTGATAGGCCAAGGCAATCTGTGCCTGATACATTAGATGCGGCTATTTTAAAGGATGCAGAGCCATTTTTTAAACATGGTGAAAAAATGCAATTATCATATGCAGTTCAAAATACTACTCGAACAATTGGAACACGCGTTTCATCAAAAATTGTAAAGAAATTTGGTATGAGGAATGATTTATTAGAAGATCATCTGACTATAAGATTAACTGGATCAGCAGGGCAGTCTTTGGGTGCTTTCGCAGCGCCTGGATTGAAACTAGAGGTATCTGGCGATGCAAATGATTATGTAGGAAAAGGGCTTTCAGGTGGTAAAATTGTTGTTCGACCACCATTAGCAAGCCCACTTATTCCATCAGATAATACTATTATTGGGAATACTGTTTTATATGGTGCTACCGCAGGCAAACTATTTGCTAATGGTCGTGCTGGTGAGAGGTTTTGTGTGCGTAACTCAGGCGCTTCAGTTGTAGTTGAGGGTTGTGGTTCAAATGGATGTGAATATATGACAGGTGGCATTACTGTAATACTTGGTGAAACTGGGGCAAACTTTGGTGCAGGTATGACAGGAGGTATGGCTTATGTGTATGATCCTAAGGGCCAGTTTAAAGCACGTGCAAATATGGAAAGTATTGTAACACTTCCTGTTAGTGTATCGCATTGGGAAGAGCAGCTGAAATCATTAATAGAAGAGCATTTAATGGAGACTAAAAGTCCAAAAGCAGCGCGAATATTAAATAGATGGGACGAAGAGTTAAATAATTTTGTGCAAATCTGCCCAAAAGAAATGTTAAATCATATTCCATTTCCGTTAACTCAGGAAAACGATAAAAAATTAGCATAGAATTTTAAATAATTATCAAATTTTTTGGAATTAGCTTTCATTTACTTAATGTTGTAATCATTGAGTAAATGAAAGTAAGAATTTTGATTAAAGCAACTATCTTTCAAATATATCAGTTTTCCTTGAAGCATATATGGAGCCTTTTTGGTGTTTTATTACTGTTACCTATATGCTTTGTAATTATATTTAATTTTTATAATCCAAGTAAAAGTTTTTATATTAACAGCGAAATTAGGCGTCTCGGAAAAATTAAACAAGAATGGGTTGAGATTGAGAAACTTCCAAAAGTAGTTGCTCGTTCAGCTGTTGCAGCAGAAGATGCAAATTTTTGCACCCATCATGGCTTTGATATCGATGCTATTTTTACAGCTATAAAATCTGGTGCAAATAGGGGTGCTTCCACTATTAGCCAGCAGGTAGCAAAAAATGTTTTTCTTTGGCATGGACGTAATTATTTAAGAAAAGGTTTAGAGGTTGGGTTTACAGTTTTAATTGAATTAATATGGAGTAAAAAACGTATTTTAGAAGTTTATCTTAATGTTGCAGAATTTGACGAAGGAGTCTTTGGCGTGAGTGCAGCCGCACAAAATTATTTTAAGATTGATATAAACAATATTACTTCATTACAGGCTGCAAGACTCATGGCGATTTTACCTAATCCTAAGAATAGATCAGCAAGTAAGCCAAGTAATTTTGTTCGCAAAAAAACTAAGGGAATTATGTCTGGTGCAGAAACTATTTTAAAGGATGGACGAGCATCTTGCTTTTAAGACGGTTGCAGTTTTAATTTATTCTTGGCACTAAGTATTTAATTATTTAAAAGTGAATATAATGATGCATCGTTTATACCATTTTCCTTTATCACCGTTCTCACGAAAAGTTCGTTTGGTTCTTGCAGAAAAAAAAATTGAAGTAGAATTAATAGAAGAACGATACTGGGATCCAAGCCCAGAATTTTTAAGGTTAAACCCTGCTGGGCGTGTACCTATCCTAAGAATTAACAATTATACGTTTTGTGAAAGTAATTCTATATGTGAATATCTTGAGGAAAAATATCCAGACTATCCATTAATGCCAAATAATGTTGAAGAAAGAGCTGAAGTAAGAAGGATTGTTAACTGGTTTGATGATTCATTCTATAAAGAGGTAACCTTGAATTTATTGGGTGAACGTATAATGAAAAAAATTAAGGGAACTGGTTACCCAGACAGTAAAAATGTCAAAAAAGGTGCAAAACGAATTAAGTTTCACTTAGATTACATGGCTGATTTATTAGATAATAGACGTTGGCTTGCTGGGAATACAATGAGTATGGCTGATTTTTCAGCGGCAGCACAAATTTCATGCATAGATTATATTTCTGATGTTGATTGGAATAGATCTTCAGTTGTTAAAGATTGGTATGCAAAAATAAAATGCAGACCTGCATTTAGAAGTTTATTGGTGGACCAAATTTCTGGTTTTCCTCAACCGCAACATTATTCGGATCTTGATTTTTGAATGAAAATTTAAAAAACTTATTATTGGAGAAATCTCATGAGATTGGATTCTCTATGATGCGCATATGTGCACCTTCAGATATTCCAAGAGCAGCCTCTAAATTAAATAGTTTTTTAAAAAAAAACCACCATGGCAGCATGAGCTGGATGGCTGAGAGAATTGAATGGAGAGGTAATCCTGCTTCCCTTTGGCCCGATGCTAAATCTATTATAATGTTAGCAGATAACTATTCTCCAAATCACGATCCTTTGCATATTTTAAATCATAGAAATCGCGGTGCAATATCAGTATATGCCCAAAATAAAGATTATCATGAATTAGTTAAAAAAAAGCTAAAAAAACTTGGTCGGTGGTTGATTCATCAAGAGAATAGCACTCAAATCAAAGTTTTTGTTGATACAGCTCCAGTAATGGAAAAACCATTAGGGGCTGCTGCGGGCCTAGGATGGCAAGGTAAACATACTAATTTAGTTTCACGTGATTTGGGCAGTTGGTTTTTCTTGGGTGCAATTTTTACAACTTTGGATTTACCAAAAGATACTGGTGAAGAAGATCATTGTGGCTCTTGTAGTGCATGCTTAGATATATGCCCTACGTCTGCATTTCCAGCGCCATATGAATTAGATGCTAGAAAGTGTATATCATACTTAACAATTGAACATGCAGGTCCTGTTGATTTAAGTTTAAGAGATCAGCTGGGAAATCGGATTTATGGTTGTGATGATTGTCTAGCAGTGTGCCCGTGGAATAAATTTGCCAAAGAAGCGAATGAAATTGGATATCATGCGAGAACAGAATTAAAAGCTCCCAAATTATCAGAATTAGTTACTTTAGATGATAATTCATTTCGAAAATTATTCTCAAAAAGCCCAATTAAAAGAATTGGTAGGAACCGTTTTGTTAGAAATGTATTATATGCAATTGGTAATTCTGGTAATGTGGAATTAATAGATAGTGCCAAAAAATTACAACTCGATTTAGATCCTGTTGTTAAAGATGCAGCTGACTGGGCAATTGCAAAACTCAAAGGATCTACAAATGGGTAAAGTTTTGTTAAGTATAGGCCATGGGTTCTCAGCTTCTGTATTGGGTGCGCAGTTAATTAAAGATGGTTGGACTGTTTACGGAACTACCCGTAGTGTTGAAAAAGCTAAAAAATTGAATGATGGTGGTGTAAATTCAATAATCTGGCCTGGTACTGATCTTACCCCATATATTCAAAAAGCCACACATATTCTCACATCTGTCTCACCTAATAGTCAAGGTGATCCTGTGCTGAATCAATATAATGAAATATTATCAAAAAATACTTTTGATTGGGTTGGGTATCTTTCCACAACTGGCGTTTATGGAAATCATAATGGGGGTTGGGTAGATGAAAATTCACCACTAAAACCGAACACAACAAGAGGGAAATTAAGAGAAGAAGCTGAACTTTCTTGGTCTAAATTAAATATAAATTTACATATATTTCGATTGGCTGGCATTTATGGACCAGGGCGTGGGCCATTTTCTAAAGTTCGAAATGGTACTGCTCGCCGTATTATCAAAGAAGGACAACTATTTAGTAGAATTCATGTTGATGATATTGCTCAAGTGCTACTGGCCTCGATAAGATACCCAAGGCAAGGGGCTATTTATAATGTTTGTGATGATAACCCAGCACCACCAGAAGATGTAATTTCTTATGCTGCTGAATTGTTAGATATGCCGATTCCTATTGCAATAGATTATGATAAAGCAGAAATGTCACCTATGGCGCGAAGCTTTTATGCTGAAAATAAAAGAGTAAGCAATGAGCTCATTAAAAAAGAATTAGGTGTAGAATTAAAGTTTCCAGATTATAAAGCAGGGTTACAATCTCTTTTGTAAATTGTTAAATAAATAAAACTTGAGTGCCTACTTTTGTTAGGTCAAAGAGTTCTGCTATTTGTGCATTATACAATCCAATACATCCGTTTGAAGATCTGCGACCAATTTTACGATTATCATGTGTTCCGTGAATTCTATAATATGTCCATGATAAATATAAAGCATGAGATCCCAAAGGATTACCTGGTCCAGGTCCAATGTAAGATGGCCAATCTGGATTGCTTTTTAACATCGAAGGTGTAGGTCTCCAATCTGGCCCCACACGCTTCCTTGTAATTGATGTTCTGCCAAGGCGAGTAAGATCATCTGAAGATGGCACTGCAACAGGGTAAAGTTTATAAATATCCTGCTTTTCAGACCAAAAATGCAAGGCCCTACTTTGTGTATCAACTAAAATCACACCATTCTTTGTGTTTGAAAAGTAGTTTTTCCAGTCACTGCGTCCTCTGAATGCTGAAGTATTTCGCCTTACAGAATTTGCTTCACCAGAAAGCCGAGAGCTTTGATCTTGACGTGTATCAAAACCTAACGCGGGGTTGTTTAAATCTGGATTCCAGCCTTCTTGCGCAATGGATCTTGAACCAACAGTTAAAGTACTCAAAGCAGTTGCAGTAAATGCTCGGCGTGTAAAATATTTCGACATTACAGTATTTCCAGTATAATAGTGCGTTCATAATATGTAACTACTAATAAATGAATAATTTGATGTTATCAAATTTAAATTTCTGGTAAAAAATACTAACTATAAATAAAGATAAATGTGAATTAATTGTGAATAATTTTATTCAATATGAATGGAGAGAACGCATGTGGAAAGTATTAGTGACTACTGCACTACTTATAGTCTTGACTGCGTGTGAAACACCTTCAGTGAAAAACCGGCCTGGAGATGGAACCGTCATTATTCAAATGGGGCGTATAGGTGTTGATAAAGTTCAATATAGACATCTAGACTCAGTAAATGCAGTTCGTCAGGCACGTGGATTATCTAATTTGAGCCTAAACGCATCTCTAATACGTGCAGCCAAATCACATGCATCTGATATGTCAGCTCAGAACAGACCATGGCATTTTGGATCAGATGGTTCATCACCTTTGGATAGATTGGTAACTTACGGGTATAGTGGGCAATTTATAGGGGAAAATGTTTCAGAAACATTTGAGGATGATTTCAATACATTAGATGTATGGATGAACATTCCATTATCTGCATCAATTATATTAGATCCAAAAGCTACTAAAATGGGCATTGCATGGCATCAAGATACAAATGGTAAGATTTGGTGGGTACAATTAATAGGAAATTAAGCTTTAAGGTTTAATTAAAATTGGTGTTCCTGTTTTAACCATTGAATAAATTACTTTGATATTTTTATCAGATACTGAAATACACCCAGCAGTCCAATCTTTTTTTCCAAACTCACCATTATATCTTGGCCCGCCATGGATAAAAATATCTCCACCAGGGTCTATACCCAGCCTTTTTGCATATTTCTTATCTTGTGTATTTGGATAACTAATTCCAAGACTTAAAAAGTATTTACTATTATAATTTTTACGATCTATGAAGTATAAACCTTCCGGTGTTCGCCCATCCCCTTGTTCTGATTTATGTGCTTTTGGATTAAAACCTAAACTTACTTTAAATTTTCGAATAATTTTATCGTTATTAAATAAAAATAATTTTCTTTGGGATTTGTCTACTACAATTTTAGTAATCTTTGGCCCATCGTAATTTGGTAAGTTTTTATAAACAGGTGAAGAATTGAAGCATCCAGAAAGAACAAAAGCTATTAACAGAAAAACATTAGTTAGTTTCACATTATTGCCCTTTAACTTCGTCAGCCATTTGTTTGGCTGATTTACGTACCCTCTGGGATTCACTTTTTAATTGGCCACATGCTGCCATTATGTCTTCGCCTCGAGGCCGACGTATAGGACTTGCGTAACCAGCTTTATTAACAATGTCTCCAAAAGCTTCAATACGTTTCCAATCTGATCGTTCATATCCAGATCCAGGCCATGGATTAAAAGGAATTAAGTTTATTTTGGCAGGTATACCAGAGATCAAATCAACTAGGCGTCTTGCATCTTCGTCTGAGTCATTAATATTTTTTAGCATAACATATTCAAAAGTAATTCGTTCTGAATTAGAAAGTTTTGGATAATTTCGACAAGCCTCTAATAATTCAGCTATCTTATGCTTTCTATTTATGGGGACGAGTACATCTCTAACTTCATCAGTTGTTGCGTGAAATGAAATTGCCAACATGCATCCAATTTCAGAACCTGTTCGTATAATTTCGGGAACAACACCAGATGTAGATAATGTAATTCTGCGCCGGGATAAGGCAATTCCTTCATTGTCCATAGCGATTAACATTGCATCACGAACGTTATCTGTGTTGTAAAGTGGTTCACCCATACCCATTAATACAATATTAGAAACATTTCGTTTTTGGCCTGGCTCCTTACCCCATTCCCCCAAGTCATCTCGTGCGATTAAAATTTGCCCAACTATTTCTGCTGGAGTTAAGTTTCTAACTAATTTTTGTGTTCCAGTATGGCAAAAAGTACACGTAAGCGTGCAACCTATTTGGCTTGAAATACATAGCGTACCTCTATCTTTTTCTGGAATATAAACTGCTTCAACTTCATGCCCCCCCGTAACGCGTAATAAGTATTTACGGGTTCCATCATTAGATATTTGACGTGTCACAATTTCAGGCCGAGTAATTGAAAAGTTTTGAATAAGTAAACTTTGAAAATCTTTTGAGAGGTTAGTCATTTCCTCAAAATTCTGAGCGCCTTTTACATATAGCCATTGCCAGATTTGAGCTGTTCTCATTTTTATTTGTTTGGCAGGTGTTCCAATCTCATTTAATGCATTTGCTAATGCGTTTCTCTGAAGTCCAATAATATTTGGCAATATATTACTGCCCACTTTTCTTGGAATTGTAATTACATCGGGTGTAATTGGTGTTTTGCTTGTCATGAAAAGCTTCCTTACTTCTTGTAGCGCTTTTAGAGATTTTTTTAGAAGATAAGAAGGGGTTAATAATTAAACGCCACAACGCTTTTTGGCATCTTTTAAAGCAGCGGTAAAACCTCGAAGAGAAAAGGTATCTTTAGTTTTAGTACCTCGAGTACTTTCTGCGCTAATAATTGCAGTTGAACCACGTGTCATTGATACTCTAATCTTAGTATCAATATCTGAATTTGCAGGCCATGCGAAGCCACCTTCTGGAATTAAATCATATTCTGCGGCTCCAATTTTTAGCTCTACCATTTGACTAGGCTTAAATGGATAGCCTCCACCAAAAGACACTTCACCAAAAATATTTTTTTCGGGTAAGTAGGTTATGAATAATACGATATCACCACGAGTTACGTTCATAGCAGGTTTTCCACCACGCGTGTTTTCTACTTTCATTGCTGTAGACGCTAGCCAACATAACTTTGGATCATCGGAAGAATAAACACCCCAATCTTGAAATGATGCAATCGGTTTTTGTGCAGATGCTACAGAACCAAAAGTTATATTTAGCGTTATTGATAATATTAATATGAATTTATTCATGGGCTTGGCTAAACTCTCAATCACTTTTTTAAAATAAATTTTTCACGTTGTTTATATTGTTATAGCAAAAATAAACCTCGATTCCAGCCCTCAATATATACTAAGCTAAATTTAGCAAAAATAATTAATTAAGGTGCAAAATGTCTGAAGTTTTAGTTGAGGTATGGCGTGGTTCTTTTTTAGAATGCCAACACCGTGGACATGCAGTAATTGTAAATTCGCGAGGAGATATTTTAGAGTCTTGGGGAAACCCAACTCAAGAAATATTACCAAGATCAGCATGTAAAATTTTACAAGCGTTGCCTTTGGTCGAGTCAGGCGCAGCGGATGCTTATGGATTAAATTTAGAGCACTTAGCTTTATCTTGTGCATCTCATCAAGGCGATCCTTTACATACCCAAGCAGTGTCTAAATGGTTAGCTGAACTAAATTTATCTGAAAAAGATTTACGCTGTGGCACGCATTGGCCTTTAGGTGAGAATACAAAAAATGAGATGGTGCGCCTAAATAAAGAGCCGTGCCAAATTCATAATAATTGTTCTGGAAAGCATTCAGGATTTTTAACATTAAATAAGTATTTAAAAGGTGATGCTGAATATATTAATATAAATCATCCAGTACAAAAAAATATTTTATCAGTTTTTGAAGAAATGACAGGCGAAAACTCATCAGGATATGGAATAGATGGATGCTCAGCGCCAAATCATGCTACCAGTTTAAAGGGATTAGCTACAGCCATGGCTAAAATGGGAGTTGGTGAACGAGGCCCAGCATCATTAAGACTTGTTGAAGCAATGGCAAAGTATCCACTATTAGTTGCAGGTGAAGGTCGAGCTTGCTCTGAGTTAATGAGTGTGGTTGGTGGACGTGTAGTATTAAAAACTGGTGCTGAAGGCGTTTATACTGCAATTTTACCTAAACAAGGATTAGGCATAGCGTTAAAGATTGAGGATGGAGCAACTAGGGGATCTGAATGTGCAATTGCAGCACTTTTGGTTCGTTTAGGACTTTGTGACGTAAAAAATCCAATGATTCAAAAACGAATGTTTTCAAAATTAAAAAATGCTGCGGGGACAGAGGTTGGTACTATTCGTCCAGCAAATTGTTTGTTGTAAACTTTAATTTAGAATTTAGTTTTTGATTCTAAAGCAGGTGCTTGAAGATCACTTCCCAAAGGAGTAATGAAGCGATATGAATCAAATTATTAACATAGATGATAAAAAAAGATTGCCTTGGCGGTTTCACGGTAGATTTTTGTCTTTGTTAGGCAATATTTAAGCGCTGTTCTATTAATAAATTAAACACACAATATTCTAGCGGAGGAGACATTTATGTCCGCACCTAAAACACTTTATGATAAAATTTGGGACGCACACGTTGCCCACGAAGCTGATGATGGCACTTGTCTTTTATATATTGATCGTCACTTAGTTCACGAGGTAACATCCCCTCAAGCTTTTGAAGGTTTAAGAATGGCGGGCAGAAATGTTCGTGCACCTAATAAAACTATTGCCGTTCCAGATCATAACGTTCCAACAACTGAAGATCGAGTTAAAGGGATTGATAATGAGGAAAGCCGTATTCAAGTAGATGCACTTGATGCGAATGCAAAAGAGTTTGGTATTCATTATTATCCTGTGTCTGATGTTAGGCAGGGAATTGTACACATTGTTGGGCCTGAGCAAGGTTGGACACTTCCAGGTATGACAGTTGTTTGTGGTGATAGCCATACGGCTACACATGGCGCTTTTGGTTCACTTGCGCATGGGATTGGCACTTCAGAAGTTGAGCACGTCTTGGCAACACAAACATTGATTCAAAAGAAATCAAAAAATATGAAGGTAGAAATAACTGGTGCTTTACGCCCAGGTGTAACTGCAAAAGATATTACTATGAATGTCATTGGAAAAACTGGAACAGCGGGTGGTACTGGTTATGTAATAGAATATTGTGGTCAAGCCATAGAAGATCTTTCTATGGAAGGCAGGATGACGGTATGCAATATGGCTATTGAGGGTGGAGCTAGGGCAGGTTTAATTGCTCCAGACCAGAAAACATTTGATTATTGTTATGGACGACCAAATGCTCCAAAAGGTTCTGATTGGGATTTGGCATTATCAAATTGGAAAGAACTATATACTGATGAAAATGCATATTTTGACCTAACAATCACAATAAAAGGTGAAGATATAGCACCTTCAGTGACTTGGGGCACTTCTCCTGAGGATGTTTTACCAATAGATGCTGTTGTTCCATCACCTGAAGATTTTAAAGGTGGTAAAGTTGATGCTGTGAAGAGAGCTTTAGATTATATGGGATTAGAGCCAGGTCAGAAATTGTCAGATGTAGAAATTGATACAGTATTTATAGGATCATGTACCAATGGTCGAATTGAAGACTTACGAGCAGCAGCTGAAGTTCTAAAGGGACAAAAAATTAAAGATGGAATGAGGGCAATGGTTGTGCCTGGTTCAGGGTTGGTTCGTGCTCAAGCTGAAGAAGAAGGTTTAGCACAAATTTTTATAGATGCTGGATTTGAATGGCGTATGGCTGGATGTTCTATGTGTTTAGCAATGAACCCAGATCAATTGGCACCAGAAGAACGTTGTGCAGCTACGTCAAATAGAAACTTTGAAGGACGACAAGGACGAGGTGGCCGAACACACCTACTTTCTCCAGCGATGGCAGCAGCAGCAGCAGTAACTGGTAAGTTAACAGATATCAGAACTTTTGTGGGAGTGGCGTGATGGAAAAATTTACAAACGTTTCAGGCGTAGCGGCTCCAATGCCTTTGGTCAATATTGATACAGATATGATTATTCCAAAACAGTTTCTGAAAACGATTAAAAGATCGGGTCTAGGTGTAAATTTGTTTGATGAAATGCGGTATAACCAAGATGGAAGTGAAATTTCTGAATTTGTTCTAAATCAAGCTGCCTATAGAAATGCAGAAATTATTATTGCTGGAGAAAACTTTGGATGTGGTTCTTCTCGTGAACACGCACCTTGGGCATTAAAGGATTTTGGTATATCTGTTGTTATTTCAGAAAGTTTTGCTGATATTTTCTATAGTAATTGTTTTAAAAACGGTATTTTACCAATAAAGCTTTCTAAAGAGGCGATTGAAGTGTTGATGGACGATGCTTCAAAGGGTGAAAATGCTAGGATTTCGATTGATTTAGAAGAGCAAACTGTGTCTGCAACAGATGGTACAATATTTAAATTTGAAGTTGATGCGTTTAAAAAGCACTGTTTATTAAACGGCTTAGATGACATTGGCTTAACATATCAAAAAATTGAATCAGTTGATCAATTTGAAAAAAAACAAGCTAAAATTACTCCATGGCTTTAATTGGATAAAAAGAATACCTAAATAATAAAATAATTTAGGTATTTTTTTAATAAATATTTTGAAGGAATAAAATTATGAAAAACCCATCTTTGTTAATCCTACCAGGTGATGGCATTGGACAAGAAGTTATGGCTGAGGTTCGCAAAGTAATTGAATGGTTTGGTGAAAACCGTGGTTTAAATTTTGACGTATCAGAAGATTTGGTTGGTGGAGCTTCTTATGATCAACACGGAACACCATTACATGATGATACAATGGCAAAAGCACAAGAAGTTGATGCCGTTTTATTAGGTGCTGTAGGTGGACCAAAATATGATGATTTAGATTTTTCGGTAAAGCCTGAACGTGGTCTACTACGATTACGAAAAGAGATGGATTTATTTTCAAATCTACGCCCTGCTCAATGTTTTGATGCTTTGGCTGATTTTTCATCATTGAAAAAAGAGCTCGTTGCTGGACTAGATATAATGATTGTACGTGAATTAACATCTGGGTC